>ENA-UPTA01000128-UPTA01000128.1-activated-sludge-metagenome-genome-assembly--contig:-NODE-128-length-80224-cov-8.089573_pt1 | contig 80224 bp, 71 predicted proteins | sample MGYA00238184_ERZ773361 | MGnify/ENA primary metagenome ERZ773361 (study PRJEB29100, sample SAMN05720205) | activated sludge metagenome | isolation source: anaerobic digester from wastewater...
ATAAGTTTTCATTCTCACTTAGATGATACATTTTGTCCTTCGCAGCTTCAACAGGTTTCCACATCAAACAATTATCCGTGGTCTGACTATAAAAATAATGATCAATGACCACCTGATACGCTAACTTAGCAGCGGCCAGATTATTATTCTTTCGATAAATTTCTCCCAGAATAAAATAAGCCGTGCCAACATCATTCAGCGGCTGATAATGCCTTATCTTCTCCATTGATCCCCAAGGGTATTCCTTAAGAGATGCCTGCATTCTGCGCGCCTCCTCCCCATACCGTTTAAATATCTGATCTGTCACAGTTTCAACTCGCTTGATATCATTATCTTCAAGAGCTTTCCAGGCCTCATAAATCAAATCAGGGCCAGGGACTTCTTTCTTATTTACAGGTTGTTCAGATACTTGAGCTGTAGCGACCTTGATCTTATCCTCAAAAACAATTCCGTCACCTACGGTGGCTCGTTGTCGGTATTGAGCATGGCTCCTGGTCGTTGTAACGATTATTGCAAAAAAAGCAGCGAATAATAAAATACGACCTATCTTCAAAATGGCATATTTTTGCATACCTGCCCCCTCAATGATTGCTCCCACTTTTGTAATATTTTAACAAAAACAGAGGACTGTATCGCCGGTCTTGATATTAAGCTACGACGATTGAAGATAACGCCAGAGGTAAAGACCTATCAATAGGGCAAGATTAGAAAACCATACTACCGGCGTACTCCAATGAATACCGCTAAACCTAAAGTTTGAAATCGGCCAAAATATCGGTACGGTAAAGTATGCCTTTGTATGAAAAGGAAAATCTACCAATATGTGTAACGGCCAGGCTAACATGGCAAATGCCAGCGCAGAATCAATCCGCCAAAAAACAATAACAAACAAAAACGCTATAACCAGACTATGAGAAAAACTATACAAAAGGCGTGTCCAATGAGGCACCTTTTCTATAGGGGGCCTACCTAAAGCTTGGCCTTTTAGAATACGTACCAGCATAAACGGAAAAAACGTTATCAAATCAGGTAAGGCTCCAAAAAAAGTGGCTAACCACTTATGCCCACCATAACCAAATACACCTCGCCCCCATAATGCGTGACTTAAAATATCCATTTTTAATTTTATAAATAAAGTATTAAGTTAATAAATTAATATTTAAATTATTCAAACAAGATTGCTTCTATAATCTTCTCCCTGCCCCGCCCCAAAAAGTTTATCCACTTTTTGTGTTAGACTAATAGTCCCATCCCAAAAACAAACACGGGTCTTCCCTGCGAGCACTCCCATTCTACCCCAAACAAAATCCCCCTGCAATTACTCAATCGCAGGGGATTACATGCCGGATTGCGCTCCCTTCGGTCGTGGATCCCCTGCTTCCCCAAATTTTAGAGGTAGCCGGATATTGAATGGTTTCCGCTTCGCTCCAACCACTCCCTCGCCCGTCTTCCTAAGAACGGGCTCGGTCGCCGGGCTAGGCCGCAGCCCTCTGGCTGCCGGCACTTCCTCGCATAGCTCGGTTAACACATCTTGGGGCCTCGCTATGCTCAGTCACCGGCTATCTTCGATTGCCGTCAACCTTGTGAGATGTATTGAAAATGAAAGCGGGCTCTGAAAAGAGCCCGCTTTATTTCCAATAGCCCCAGCCCAATAAAAGAAAGAACTTTTATCCTTAAAGCCTTCTTATCTTTCTAGTTCATTCTGACTTCGTTTTTAGAGATATCGCTTATTAAACAAAGAGCCGATTCTAACTTAAAAATCCCTTGCTTAATGGGGTGCATTACAGGGCATTACATATTAAACCCACTGCCCACCAACTTTAAAGCCCGGGGGGCTTACCTTCCCGGTCTAGATGTCTAACTGTATATGGATGAATACGAAAATTATTCTGCGACTTCTTCAACTGTAAAGATGCAATTAATTTTTAACACACAAAATATTCAAATAAGAACCGTCCTGGCAGCTAAGCACTGCATCATTTGCGCTGATAATTGGTTCGAGCTTTTCTTTCTTGGAGCTAAAATAAAACAGTTTAAAATTCTGATTTAAAAAATTGTCGATATATTTCTCAGGGGATCCTCCTCCGTTTTTTATAAAGAAAGGATTAAATTCTGAAAAAATTATTAATTTTTTGCTCTTCTCTAAAAGTGTTTTCATCCCATCAAATACTTGCGGCTCTGCTCCCTCAACATCAATCTTAATTACATCCGGATAAGTGTTGTTGTCTGAAACAAAAGAATCAATTGTAATTGCTTCCACGAGGCAACTTTTATACTTGTCGGGTGTCGGCAAAAGGGTGTGAGCCCCCCGGTTCTTAGCATTAATGTTTAATTTGACGGAACCGTTAATATTTGACACGGCTTTATTTATTGTTACTACATTATCAATATTATTTAATTCAATGTTTTTCCGAAGGACATCAAAATTTAATTTTTCGGGTTCAAAGCTGTAAACATGACCATTTCCCCCGACCAAACGTGATCCAAGAAGAGAAAACCAACCTATATTGGCCCCTATATCAAAAACGATAAAATCTCTCTGTACAAATTTTGTAAAATAATGAGTGACAACTTTTTCATATGTTTTATTTTTGGCAATATATTCTGAAGGCCCATCTTTAGTGTTTTTATAGACTAAAATTTTGAGGTCTGGGCGTACTTCGACTTCTTTTAAATCTGTTCTGGCAAAAAGAGCCCATAATATGTTTTGTACTTTCCTGAATATTTTAACTTTTTTAAACTTTTTAACCAAATTCTGCATATATCACGCTCCTCAACTAATTGCCGTCTTTTCCCACGAAACAATGATACGTTTAATATTCTTGTTGCCGCAGTGACCCACTCCCTAAAAGTTGATCCACTTTTTGTGATAGACTAAAGGTCCCTGAACTAAACAATGAAATCATCCCTATTCTACCACAAACAAAAACCCCCTGCAATTATTCAATCGCAGAAGGTTACATATAGCCCCAGCCCAATAAAAGAAAAAACTTTTATCCTTAAAGCCTTCTTGTCTTTCTAATTCATATCAGCCAAATTTTTGAGATAAAGGCAACCTCTCACAACTTTTGGCACAACTAATGGGGGCAAGTCAGGTTTGGCGCCTATTATTTTACCGAATTGGAGGACTTTTTTGTTCTTTTTTTCAAATGTACGAAAAATATTGTACGTTATCTATATCAAATAATCTTCGCACATAACAGAACCTATTCTTTTTTAGAAAAACAGGCAGACCGAGATGAAATTGGTCTGCCTGATGTTTTTCCCTCAACGCATTAACTTGTATATAGGAAACACTATGTTAAACTATAACACATTTAATAATCAAGCTTAAATAAATTAAAATCGCTCTTCTTGTTTGTGTTAATAATATCGACCCTGGGTTGTACCCCTGAATTTACTGACTCTTTCAAAAGCTCTTTTTGCATTTGGGTAACTTCCTTTTCATGTTCAAGCTGTTTTTCAAACCTGCGTTTATCTTCATAGCGCATTTCAATATCTTTTATTCTATTTTTCTCTCTTTCAACCCTTTTCCTGATTTTGTAATCAACATCAGCAGCGGCACGTTGTTGTCTTTCAAGTAATTTTGTATTTACTAATTTCTCTTCTTCAGTCAACTCTCTCTTTTTAAGAGTCCTGAATTTATCATCAATCTTGTGGCTACCTATCTCATCCTTTTTAAAAACCATTATCATCCCTGTAATTTGATTATCTAATACTATATCAATTTTAATATTACCATCAGTATCAACATTTATAATATTGCCTTCAACAATCTCGCCGTTTTTAAGCGTAATCTCATCGGCAAAGACCAATGAACTGCACAATATAATTAGTCCCATAACAACAATTAGTTTCCGAATCATTTTATATCACCTCTCTCTCATTTTTAATAGCTTAACCAATAAAAAACCCATTCTGTATGAAAGAATGGGGGGACGCTTGATCCCTATCATGGCAGCCCAGCCACCATTTTAGCTTACCGCTAATTTAGGCCTGTGACTTTGCGTTCCTGCTCTTTCGAAACAGTTTGCCTTTTACATTTAGGTTAATTCTACTTTTCAGGAAAAGTATATACCAAAAGTGCTAAAAAACCAAATATTTCTTTCAATCGTATGGACATATTTATCAGTAAGTATATCCCATTCTTGCTAAAGAATCTTCGCCGTAACAAACCTCCTCTGCCCTTTTTAAGTGGCGACATTCCCTATTTCTTCGCTGTTTAACAGAAACCTCTCCAAGCCCAAAATTCTCGCCTTTTTTTGCGCCTTTCGGCCCAATCATACACCCAATCCGGGCACCTTTGGACATAAACGCTGTTTTGCCGGCACCATCTCTGCAAGGTCCTTCTAGGTACGCCCAGAATCAGGGAAGTCGCCCTAACACCTGACTCCGAAATCATATCAAAAGCATACTCTTTCTGGTCATCGGTATAATGCCCTCCGGCCCCCAAATAAAACTTGAAATAATCTCTTTTTTCCGCATTAATCTCTTCAATCAAAGAGTTAACTCTATTGCCTTTCATTGTTCCTTATACTCCTGCGGTTTTCGGTTGAAAAACGCCGTAGCCGCCATTCTTCAACAGCTTGCTCACGGTAGACTTATCACACCCTATCTCTCTCCCTATTTGATTTAAAGAAAGGCCTTCATCTCTTAACTTAACCACATCATCAAAACTCGCTTTCCTTGGCCGGCCCAGCTTTATTCCTTTTCTTTTTAAGTGCTGCAGCTTCAATTTGGTCCTTTCAGAAATAATGTCTCTTTCAAATTGGGCAAAGGCAGAAACCACATGAAACATCAACTGCCCAGTGGCTGTTGTCGTGTCAAAATCCTTTTCAGAATAACTTATAAAATTAACCCCATATTCTTTAAGCAAATCTATAGTATTAACTAGTTCTTTAAGGCTCCGGCTAAATCTGTCGAGTTTATAGACAACAATTACATTGATTTTTCGCTTCCTCGCGTCTTCAAGCAATCTTATATAAGCAGGCCTATTTTGCTTTAAAGCACTTTCTCCCTCGTCGATATATTCAGAAAATATTTGATAACCCGCATTGCTACAATATTCTCGCAATTTCTCAATTTGCTGTATTGACGATTGATCGCCTGTACTTACTCTTGCGTAAACGCCGGCTCTTTTCATTTTTCTCCTCCTTCTTTTGAAATGGGACGAAATTGCCCTTTCTATTTATCGTGCCCCTTAATCTCCTATAAAATTTTTGGTATTCAATTCCTAATCTGGACATAATTCATTCTTAACGGCAGATCCCTGTAATGGGGCTGTTTAATTTAATCAATAGATAAAAACACTGAGTTGAGTGAGAGGGCTTTTTGCCGTCTAAAGGCCCTGACAATCTTTCCCAGCTATACATCCCTCGCACCGTTCAGGATTTTTGTGAAAGTACTTACTATCACTCACCCAAAGACGTTCGCTTTCGGTGTTTCGGAAAGCCGAGCCGCATCGGTCTGAGTTTGATTTGTATCCCGCCAAAACCCAGAGGTCAGAAAAGGCGGATGAAACCCGACGAAGAAACAAAAAGGCCCTCATTAATGACAATGAGAGCCTCAAAAAATTGTAATCCAAATTGTAATCCAAGGCATATCCGAGATGGGGCAAGACGGGGAATCTTGGGGAAAGATAAGAAAAGGCGTAATCCCTGATTTTATATGGAATTACGCCTAACTTATTGAATGGTAGCCCCAGCCGGATTTGAACCGGCGTTTTATGGCTGAGAACCATACGTCCTGGACCAGGCTAGACGATGGGGCCAAAATCCTCGCCACCCGGCCATTCTCCCTCGAAAAACGCCGGGCTGTTAACTCTAAATATTACCATAATCCATTAAGCGGTCAACAAAAATTATTCCCCCCTCAATTTATTCCATTTTCTTACACAGGAACTTTTTAGGTATGTTATAGTTATAACGCAATATCATACAAAGGAGCGTTTCTGTGGCTACCCGCGTGGGTCTCGGCTTCAGCCAAAACTACAATACCCGACTGGCCGCACAGGAAGCGGCGGAGCAGGCCAAAAAATATTTACAATCGGACCGGGTCGACCTGGCCATCGTGTTCAGCACCACCCACTATGCCCCGCAGGAGGTGATCCCTGTCATTTTCGACATCATGAACCGCACGCGGATCATCGGCGCGTCAACCCCGTCTATTATTCTGCCAACCCAGATCGCCACCCGCGGTGTCGCCGTGATGGCCATAATTTCGGACCAGATCCGCTTTGAATCCGGATGCGTGCCTTACCTGAAACTGCAGGACAAAACCGAGGCCGGACGGAAACTTGTTAGGTCCACCCTGTCCGAATTCGGGCAAAAACAGCGGCAGCTTTTTCTCTGCATCGCCGACGGCCTGCTGGACGGGCTGTCCGACCTGATCAACGGGATGAAGGAGGAGCTCCGATACAACATCCCCTTAATCCTGGTCGGCAGCAGCGACGATTTCCGCTTCCAAAAAACGTTTCAATACTACAAAGACACCGCCATGCCGGACGGAGCGGCCTCCCTTGTTCTCGGGGGACGCATGCAGATCGGGGCCTCCATGCAGCATGGATTCAAACCGATCGGGAAACCCCGCACCGTGGATAAAGTGGATGGCCCGCTGATCCTGTCCATTAACGGACGCAAAGCCGGCACCCTCTACGAACAGTATTTCGGCAAGGAAGCGGAAACCTTAAAAAAAGGGCCGACCAGCCCTTTAAGCTTCCGTTACCCCTTAGGCGTAAAACTTCCCGGAAGCAATCAATATATTTTAAGAAATGTTTTAGGCGTCCTTGACGGAGGCGCGTTAATCTGTCAAGATAAAGTTCCCAAAGGCGCAGAGGTCAACATCATGATTGGGAATCAGTCTTCGTATTTAGAGGCCGCGGCGGAAGCGGCCCGGGATGTCCGCGCGCAGTTAACATTAAAAAAGCCCAGCTTTGTCCTGATCTTTGAATCTATCGCCCGCTGCAGACTGTTAGGCCGCAGCGCCACGGAAGAATTAAGCGCGATCCGGGACATTTTCGGGGACGGCGTTCCCATGATGGGGATGTTCTGCCTCAATCAATTTTTCCGCTTCAGCCAAGACCCGTCCCCGAACCCCTGGATCGTCCAGAACGGCAATGTTATCATCATCGGTGTTCTGTAAAAGACGCCCGAGGGGAAACAGGCAGGAGAAGAGACGCAATGCATAATTTTTGCGGTTTGTTTCTTTTGGTTATTTTTGGGATTCTAGCGATTTTTTTCATCCGCTACGTCCGAACCGTTAAAAACCTGAAGGCCTCCCTTTTACAGGTGTCCAAGTCCTTCCAGGAGTTGGACACACAGGCCAAACTTATTCTGCAGACCGACCTTGAACTGAATAAAACCCAGGAAGCCCTGGATAAACGTTTAAACGGGCTCGACGCCCTCCACAAAATTTCCCGGCTCATCAGCACCACTCTTATTGAAGACGAAATTTTCCGCCGCCTGAATCAGCCGTTCCTCGTTGAGCTTGGCTTTGAAAAATTCCTGATTTTGACGTTCCAAAACAGCAGCCCTTTTACGGTGAGGGTCGACTTCGGTTTTCCGCGCAATGAGGTGGCCCCCGTGGTACAAACCTTTAACAACAAACCGCATATTCTGCAGGCGGTGAAACAAGGCAAGGCTATATCGTCCCTCAGCGCGCCGAAAGACATCAAAGAGGTTTTCACCGGGATTTTATCCGTGCGCCAGTTTATCATCACCCCCATCCTGTCCCAAAAAAACATCCTGGGGATCATCCTGGCCGGCAACCATTCGGAAAGTTACACCTTGACCGAAGGGGACGAAGAAGTCATTTCCATTCTCGCAGACCAAATCGGGCATTCGCTGGCCAATGCCCGGCTCTTTGAACAGGCTTACCGATCCAGCCAGGAACTGGAACGAAAAGTGCAGGACCGCACCAAAGAACTGACGTCCGCGCTGGAGGAGGTCCAAAGGATCAGTAAAACCAAGTCCGAATTTATCTCCGCGGTCTCGCACGAACTCAGGACCCCGCTGACCTCCATCAAAGGATACGCTTCTATCCTCATAACCGGAAAAATCGGCGAGGTGCCGGAAAAAGTGAGGGAACGGCTCGAAAAAATCAACAAGCATACTGATAACCTGGTGGCCCTCATCAACAACCTGCTCGATATTTCGCGTATTGAATCCGGCCGGGTGGAAATGAAAATTTTGGAGCATGACATCCCCTCGATCATCGCCAACGTGCACGACCTCCTCATTCCCCAGATGCGGGATAAAAACATCCAATTTGTCACCAACTTTGATGAGCCCCTGCCGAACGTCTTCATAGACTCCGGGCAGATTGAAAGGGTCTTTATCAACCTCATCAATAACGCCATCAAATTCACCCCGATCAGCGGCACAATCACCGCCAAAGTCACCCATGATAAACAGAAAGTCACCGTCGGCATAGCCGACACCGGCATCGGGATCAAAGACGAGGACGCAAAAAAATTATTTACCGAATTTTACCGCGCCGACAACGAGATTAACCAAAACGTGAAAGGCACCGGCCTCGGGCTGGCCCTGGCCAAAAAAATTGTGGAAGCCCACGGAGGCCAAATATGGGTGACCAGCAAAGTCAGCGTGGGGACATGCTTTTACTTCACATTACCGACAGAGCCCAAAGCCTCCAGCGCAACGGCCGCGCAAGGATGAGTTTTGTTGAAGCAAAGGAGACGCTATGCATAAGGAAAAAATACTTACCGTGGATGACGACCCGGACATTCTGGACGTCCTTGACCTGACGCTGTCCGATTCCTATGACGTGATCCAGGCTCACAACGGCAAGGAAGCCCTGGAGATCATACAGGCTAAAATCCCCAACCTGATTATCTGCGATTACATGATGCCGGTCATGAACGGCCGGGAATTCGTCCGTGTCCTCAAAAAAGACATCCTGTTGCAGCATATCCCGGTGATCATGCTGACAGGAAAAGGCGAAGTCAAAGACATGATCGGCGGCATCGACGCCGGCGCGGACGACTATATCGTCAAGCCGTTTGACCCGGACTCGCTGCTGGCCAGAATCCGGATGATTTTGCGCCGCACGGTCCGCAGCCTGGACGCCAACCCGCTCACGTACCTGCCGGGCAACACCTCCATCATGGAAGAATTTCAGGCCAACATCTCCAGCGGCAAAGAATTCGCCGTGGCGTACGCGGATATCGACAAGTTCAAAATATATAACGACAAATACGGCTTTAAAAAAGGCGATGAGGTGATCAAAGAACTTGCCCGGCTCCTGGTCACCACGGTCCGGGCCAAAGCCGGACAGGACTGCTTTATCGGGCATATCGGCGGGGATGATTTCGTTTTCATTGCTGACGACAGCATCATAGACGGCGTCTGCCAGGCGGTGATTGAACAGTTTGACGCGATCGCGCCCAGTTTCTACAACGACGAGGACAAAAACACCGGGTATATCATCGGGAAAGACCGGCTGGGGAACGAAATCAAAACCGGGCTTCTTTCTATTTCTATCGGAATTGTCAGTAATAAAACCGCCAACATCTCTCACGTCGCGCAGATCAGTGAAATCGGGGCGGAGTTAAAAAAATACGCCAAAAGCTTTCAATGCAGCAATTACGTGCGGGATAAGAGGAAAAAAAACCGGCCGGAAGTCAACGATTAAAACGATTCCAGGATCATCATGGATAGGCATTAAACGCCGGGTCCCAGGGAGGCTGATTGCCGTAGACCCCTCGTAAGAGAGACTGATAATAGCGGTTGGCGTCATCCCGCGCCAAAGGGACATAAAGACGGAACGACACAAGGACGACGGCTGTCACGACGCCCAAAACAAGCAGATATTCAATAGCGGTCTGGGCTCTTTTTCGCCTTGGGAAAACGGGTCTGTCTTTTCGAGGGGAAAAAAACATGCAGCAGAAATCCTTTCTTTACCTACAAGAACTATAGCACAACCCCCTGTTTTTTTCAATTCGGAGAATGAAAGATATTTTAATCCGAGGGAAGGCTTTTGAGCAGCCGCACTGCCGCCTTCTGGTCAGAAGCCCCAAAGAAATAACTGGCAGTCGCGAGAATATTCACCCCGGCCTTAACGGCAGCCGGCGCGGTTTTATCATTAATACCGCCGTCTATGGCGATGTCCCCTTGAAACCGGGCTCTCAACTCCGTAACCTTCGACAAAACCTCGGGCATGAACTTTTGTTTGGAGAATCCGGGATTGACCGACATAATCAGAACGCCGTCAAGGTCCTTGAGCAAAGCGTCCAGGCATAAGGGTGTGCCCGGATTGATCACCATCTGGACCTTTTTACCGTGCGCCTTGATCCTGCGGATATCCGCCAGCGCCCGGGCCGGGTCTATAGAATCCACTTCCTTGGGATACTGCCCATAATTCCGGCACGCCTCTCTTAACGGTCCATAACATTCCGCGTGAATAGACACGATATCCGTCCCGGCGCGGCAAAATGCGTCAATATAATCCCCGGGATGCTCAATCATCAGGTGGGCCTCCAGAGGAAGCGGAGTGAGGGGGCGGATGGCTTCCACGAGCAAAGGCCCGGTCGTGATATTGGGCACAAAATGCCCGTCCATCACATCCACGTGCAGCATGTCCACCCCGGCTTCTTCACACCGGCGGACATCCTCTTTAAGACATGAAAAATCCGCGCATAAAATACTGGCGCTGACCTGAATCAATGGTCTCAAGGTTAACGGCCTTTCTAATAAAATTTTCCGGAGGGGCTTCCCGAAACGACCGGGAAAGCCGAAAGGCAAGCGTATCGGAAATCAAAGGTATAAACCCCATAGCAAGCTGCGGGGTATTCAACCCCCCATCCCTCGCTTCGTTCGCTTGGGCTCACTCGCCTGAAGAATCAATTCGCCTTTTGAGTTGACACTCCCTTCGGTTGTGTCAACTCAATGTTCCTTGAATAAAAATAGTGCGCGGGGTGGGACTTGAACCCACATGGGTTACCCCACACGCCCCTCAAACGTGCGCGTCTACCAATTTCGCCACCCGCGCAAAATGATTAGTATTGTACCTTATTTTTCAAAAATGTAAAAATTTTTTTCTGCCACGCCCGAAAACACAGAGGGTTCCGCGTCTCGCCGCCTAAGCCTTCATCAAAGCCGCTTTAATAAAATCCCGGAAAAGAGGATGACACCGGTCCGGCTTGGACTTAAACTCTGGGTGAAACTGACAGGCCACAAACCAGGGGTGCTTTTTGATCTCCAGAACTTCCACCAAATCCTTCTGAAGGTTACGGCCCGCGAACACCACCCCTTTTTGCTCCATTATCTTTTTATATTTATTATTAAATTCATAGCGGTGGCGGTGGCGCTCGCTGATAGTCTCTTTTTTATACGCGCTGTAAGACACCGAGCTTTTCAGCAGCTTGCATGTGTACGCCCCCAGCCGCATATTGGCCCCCATCCCGGAAACGGTCTTCTGCTCTTCCAGAAGGCTGATGACAGGGTTGGGTGTGTCCGGGTTAAACTCGGTGGAATTGGCGTCCCGCAGACCGCAGACGTTACGGACAAACTCTATCGTGGCGACATGCATCCCCAGACAAATCCCGAAGAAAGGAATGTTGTTTTCCCGGACAAACTGCACCGTGCGGATTTTGCCTTCGATGCCGCGGTTGCCGAACCCACCGGGAATCAAAACCCCTTGCGAACCGCTCAGGTGTTTCCGCAGATCCTTTTCTTTCTCGAGGTCTTCAGAATCCACCTTATTAATGATCACCCTCGCGTCGTTGGCGATGCCGCCATGCACCAGGGCCTCATAAATCGATTTGTAGGCGTCCGGCAGCGCAATATATTTCCCGACAACGGAAACCTTAACTTCGCGGGACGGGTTCTTCAGCCGCCGCACAACGTTCGTGTTCCAGTCTTTCAGGTCGTTGTCCGCCGCCTTGATGTTAAGCTTTTTGAGGATCAGGTCATCCAGGCCCTGCCGTTTAAAGGACAGAGGCACCTCATAGATATGCTTCACATCGCCGGCTTCGATAACGCTTTCCTTGTCTATATTACAGAACAGGGCGATTTTATCCTTCTGCTCTTTATTGATATGTTTTTCTGTCCGGCACAAAAGGATATCGGGCTGAATGCCGATTTCCCTCAACCGCCCCACGCTGTGCTGGGTCGGCTTCGTCTTCTGCTCCCCCGCGGCTTTGATATACGGCAAAAGGGTCACATGAATATTGAGCGCGTAACTCTCCCCCAGTTCCCAGCGCATCTGGCGGATCGCTTCCAGGAAAGGCAGACCCTCAATATCCCCAACAGTGCCGCCGATTTCCACAATCGTAATGTCTGCCGGTTTGTTATGCGGGACGAGGCGGATAGACTGCTTGATTTCATCCGTGATATGAGGGATAATCTGCACGGTCTTGCCAAGATAATCCCCCCGGCGTTCTTTCGTAATGACCGAATAATAAATCTTCCCTGTCGTGATGCTGCTGTCCCGGGTGATGCTGGCATTGGTGAACCGCTCATAATGCCCCAGGTCCAGGTCTGCCTCGGCCCCGTCCTCCGTCACATACACCTCCCCGTGCTGAAAGGGGCTCATCGTGCCCGGATCCACATTAAGATACGGATCGCATTTGATAAGACTCGTGGTCAAACCACGGGCTTCAAGCAGTTTCCCGATGGTCGCTGCGGCAATGCCTTTTCCCAAACTGGAAACAACACCCCCGGTTACAAAAATAAATTTACTCATAGCGTTACCCCGGTTCTGATTATCAAAAAATATTAACAGCCCACCTCTTCCTTCTCTGGGCGGGGCGCTGGCTGACAACCGCGCCGCCGCAGACCTACACTTCCAACAGATACTTGCTTTTATCGTCCGGGATACTGACCGGATATTGGCCGGTAAAACAAGCCGAGCAAAAATCCTGGGAATATTTCATGCACGACAGCATCCCCTCCAGGCTCAGATACCCGAGAGAATCAACTTCAATAAAGCGGGCGATCTCTTCGACCGATTTGCTGGCGGCGATCAGTTCCTTTTTGTTGGGAAAATCAACGCCGTAAAAGCAGGGGGACTGGATCGGCGGACAGGAAATGCGCAGGTGAATTTCCTTAACCCCCGTGCGGCGCAGTTCCGCGATACGGTTCCGGCTGGTCGTGCCGCGCACAATCGAGTCATCTACGACAACGACCTTCCTGCCTTTCAGCAATTCCCGGATCGGATTCAGCTTGACCCGGACTCCGATGTCCCGCGCCAGTTGCGTCGGCTGAATAAACGTCCGGCCGATATAATGATTCCGGATAATACCGATTTCAAAAGGCAGGCCGAGTTCCTGGGCGTACCCAATCCCGGCATAACTCCCCGAATCGGGAAAAGACATCACAAAGTCCGCGTCTTTAACCGGATGCTCCTGGGCCAGCCGGGCGCCCAGACGCTTGCGAACCAAATAAACATTGTCATCAAAAATATAGCTGTCGGGGCGGGAAAAATAAATATTCTCAAAAATGCACTGCGCCCTCTTCGGGGCGGGCGGCGCGAAACGGAAAGACTCGATATTCTCTCCCCGGATAAAAACAATCTCGCCCGGCTCAATCTCCCGCACGAACTCCGCCCGGCTTAAGTCCAAAGCGCAGCTTTCACTGGCGAGGATATACCCGCCGTTGATTTTCCCAAGGCAAAGAGGACGGAACCCCTGCGGGTCACGGGCGCCAACCACCGTGTCGCCGGCTAAAAAGATCAAAGAAAAAGCGCCTTCCAGTTCAGACAGCACCTGGGAAAAACGTTCCTTCATATCCGGACTCTTCCGATGGGCCAGAAGGTGAATCACGATTTCCGAATCCATACTTGTCTGAAAAATCGCCCCTTCTTCTTCCAGTTCCCGGAACAGCTTTCCCGTGTTGGTCAGATTCCCGTTATGAGCCACCGCGATAGGCCGGCTCTTATGGGTCGCCAGAAACGGCTGGACATTTTTTATGTTGCTCGACCCCATCGTGGAATACCGCGTGTGTCCGATAGCGCACTGCCCTTTAAGCGTGTCCAGGGCTTTCTCGCTAAAAGTATCCGAGACCAATCCCATATTTTTGACGACATGGGGTTTCTTGCCGTCGAAACTCACGATACCGGCCGATTCTTCCCCCCGGTGCTGCAGGGCATACAGCCCCCAGAAAGCCACCCGGGCGGCATCGTCATGATTCGAAATTCCGATAATTCCACACATAAAATTTTATCCTTCCCGATGCGCTTCAACCGGGCCGGCAAACCGCCTGTCCCGGTAATAGCGCTGTAAAGATTTCACCGAAAACGGCCGGACCAGCATATCCTCAATCCCGTATCGGCCCGGACCCGAGAATCAAAAATTTTTTTAATATCTGTTCTTTTCGGCATATTGGTTTCTCATGACTTGAATATCAACAGTTTTCTTGCACCACATACCCCTCGGATTCACAGCGTCTTTATGCTGCTTCATCATGGAGACAAAGTCCCGGAACAGGTCCTGGGCGTCATGCGCGGCCCGGGTGCCAGCCCCAAGATCTGGTGCCCAAGGCAGCTGCCGAAGATCGGCAGCTTACCGATAAATTGACGCACGATCCCGATCCCATAATCCAGGGCCGCCGGATCCCCGGGCCCGTTGGAAAGAAAAAGGCCGTCCGGATGGACAGCCATAATCTGCTCATAAGTAGCCCGGGCCGGGACAACATGAACCTCACAACCCAATCCGGCTAAAATTCTTAAAATATTCAATTTAATCCCGCAGTCAAGCGCCGCCACTCTATAGCCCGGAACGCCTGAAGACGCGTCAACCGGGCATACGTATTTTTCCGGGGCCGATACTTCCTTGACGCAGTCGCTGCCGGACAGGGACGGAACTTTGGACAATTTTTCCCCTAAACTCCGCGGGTTAAAATCTTCCGTTGAAAGAAGCCCCTTCATAACTCCCCGCTCGCGCAGATGACGGGTCAGTTTCCGCGTGTCTATCCCTTCCATAGCGAGAATGCGGTGTTTATCAAGATAGTCATTCAGGCTTTGTTTTGCCCGGGAATTGAAATAACGGCGGCAGAACTCCTTGACGATCAAACCTTTCACATGAACGCCTTTGGACTCAACGTCATCCTCCTTCACCCCGGATCTGCCAATCAGCGGATACGTCATCACGACAATCTGCCCGGTATAGGATGGATCGGTTAAAATCTCCTGGTAGCCTGTCATGGAGGTGTTAAAAACCACTTCTCCTGCAGTTTCTCCGGTGGTGCCGAGCGTACGACCTCTAAAGCTCGTACCGTCTTCCAGATATAAAATCGCTTCTTTCATGTATGAATCAAAGGTTGAGGAATTCAGGCAAGACCCTTCTTTTGGGAGCCTGCCTCAATATAACATTTTAAGACTTTTTGTCAAGGGTTATCCCGCAGGTTTCCCGCTTTGCTATCGACGACAAAACTATGTATTTCCGTTTTTTAAAAAAGATCCTTTTTAATTCCTGCGATCCTCAAAAACGCCCCTTTTTCCCTGATTTTATCCTGTCCAGGGCGCTTTCCACGCCGCCCTAAGCCAGGCAGGAAACGGTTTCATGTGTTTTTTGATCAGGGGATAATTACGGCCGGAAGATAAAATATAATCACCGCTCATCCGCCAGGTTTTTGGCCCCTGCCCGCGAAAAGCGTCTCTCCGCAGGCTATCCAGAACCCGGCCTGTCTTGCAGGAACGGAGCTCCAGACCGGCGGCGCGAAACACCGGCCAGGCCCCGGCAAAATCCCAAAGATTGGCTTCGAAGTAACTGCCGCACCCCCGGCCAACCGCGGGCCAGCAGAGCTCCACCACCGCCACGGTCGGCATCATAATCTGGCAAAAATCCTGGTCCCACCGGTACCGGCGCAAAAAATGATCGGAAGACAAGAAAACCGATTGCGGCGTGATGTCCTGATCCAACGGGGTGATTGAGTGTTCCGTGGCCGCGGGAGAAAAAGCGTTCCTGACAAAAAAGGCCCGGGAACCGTCACAATAATAAAATTCCTGCAAAGAGGGGAAAAAAACCGCCCCCATCCACGGCTGGCCGTCCCGCATGATTCCCAAAGACACGCCGTAGACCGGCATCTGGTTGGAATACGCCCTGGTTCCGTCTACCGGGTCCAGGGACCAAACATATTTATAGGCGCCGGACATCACCGGGTCAAAAAGGCCGGCGCTGGCGGGGTCTTCTTCATCAATCAAAACATGGTCGCCGGCGGCCAGATATTCTCGCAGGCTGTCCCGCGCAAGAGCGGAAACCGCCTTGTCCGCCTGTGTCAAAACCGACTGGTCCGGCTTCAAAGAGGGCTGGCTGTCATGAATCATGCTCCCAGCCAGGCGCCCGCCCTGCTCAACAATGGTCAAAAGCGTTTTTAAAATACCTTCATCCGTCATTCTGTTCACCTCCGATCAGGGAAGGCCCAGCCGCTGCCGGTTCTGAATCACAGCTTCCTTGCTGCCCAAAATCTGGTAAGCCAGCATGTCCTTGTCCTGGCCGTTTTCATAATCATACTCGACAATCGCCACGATCTGCAGCACCCGGTCAAAAGGCTGGGTCAGCATGTCCGGAGATTCCCGGGACATCGAATCAATGAGACCGACATAATACCACGCCGGCTTCTGAATCACAATCCCTTTCCCGCGGAACTCTTTTAAAAAATAAGCGACCACCGCTTCTTTCGCCTCCGCGTCCACCATCAGGGTCCAGGCACGGCTTGTCTTTAATAAATCCTGAATAACATCGGAAAAATCCGCTTCCGCCTGCACGCCCAACTGCTCGGCAGACAAAACGCTGGTCTTGGCCTGTTGTTCCCGGAAAGCCATATACTGTTGGGCCACCTGTTCCTGCTTCGCCGTTTCCTGCAAAATCTTCTGCTGCATCATCTGTTCCTGGATCATCCGCTGCTGCATCATTTGCGGTCCCTGTTGTTTTTTCATAGCCGCCGCACCGCCGGCCAAAGCCCGTCCCTGAAGAAGGACGAGGAGAATGATCAGCATGCACCAAAGGCTGAGAACCTCAAGGCACCAGCCCGCCTGACGAACGTTATTGTTTATCATGTTTTTCCTCTGCCCTGTTTTTTAAAATTTGTTCCGCGTACACTTTCCGCAACCGCGCCACGTCCAGGATATAAATTTCACTCAGGCGCCGGTCTTCCTCCGACACCTGCCCCAGCATAAGGTCCCGGTAAGTACAGACTTCTTCTTCCTGCGGCCAGTACCGGCTCGACGCCACCGTCTGAAACCTGGCCACGGCACATTCCGGAAGAAGCCCGGCCGCAAGGATCGCCTGCAGGGCCGGATCGCCGGTAAAAGGGTCGCGGGAACAGTCATTCCAAATTGTCGTTCCGCTGATCCCCGGCAAAAGGATATATCCCTCCCGGGCCTGCAGAAAAGACGTGATGCCCCAAAACCTGATTTTTTCCGGCGCTTTGGGATTATTCAGGACATCCGCCGCGAACGTGTTGCTGTGATGATCCTGATAAACCAGAACCTGTCCGATATTCCGCTGGCGAAGCCACGCATACGCGTATGTCGTGGCCAAACGGGACGGCAGGACATCCTGGAAAAAGACCTTCGCGTTAAAGATGACGTGAGACGCCAGGACCACCGCCAAAATCGCGGAAAAGGCCCGGTGCTTTTTCCAGGAAAAAGGGGAATGACTGTCCATATAATGACCCGCCGCCGTACAGGCCAGAAAAATCATGCCGAAAAACCAGGAAAAATAATTCCGGCCGAACTGGGCCACCTGGATGATCTCCACCGCCAGGGGCGTTGATAGCCCGAGGAGAATCAGCATAAGCGTCTTGCGGGGTTTCGTCGAACACGACAGAAGGTAGGCCACGCTCCCTCCGCAGGCGGCGAACAGGACCGGCATGGTCAGCATGAAATATTTTAAAATCCACAGCCATCCGCCGCCCCGCAAAAAAGCCGGCACCGGGAAAAACCGGTTCAGATAATCCGCGTAATGCTGAAAATGGTTCCCCCCCCGGCTCAAAAACACATAAATAATAAACATCTTCAGGCTCTCCAAGGGCCGCGGCAGCGTGAACGCCAATAGCACGACGGCCAGGCCGGAGCAAAAAAATAAAAAACGCCGGCCGGCTTCAGCGGAAAACACCCTGGACAGTCGGAAACCCTGAGGATCCGTCAACAACAGCAGCCCGTAATACGGCATATACATAATGGCCGTGGGAGAAGAAAAAAAGACCAGCCCGAAAAACAGCCCGCCCAGAAAAGGATAAACACGTCTTTGCCCCGCGCGCTGCAGGAAAAAAAACGACAGGAGAAAATGGCAGAGGACCAGGGGCTGATGGGCGCCCAGCAGGACATACATATACGGCCAGAAACTGCAGGCGAAAAGCACAAACGCAATAAACCCGACAGCGGCGTTAAAAATCTTTTTAAAAATCAGGAACAGAAGCCCGGCGGAAAGGCCAACGGACAGGATTAAAAGCAGGATATTCGGATAAAGGCTTTTCGTGTCTCCCAGGAGCCGCTGCAGGACCGCGATGGCCACGACAAGCGCTTCTTTCCCCCGCATGTTCAGCTTGCTCAGCCCGTGCAGATGCAGGTCATGCATCTGCGAAAAAAAGCGCATCTCAAACAGCTTCTCCGCGGTTGGAATATACGACGCCGCAGAGTCCGACGGCCAGGCGTTGATATAATACGTTGTCCGCGCCAGCCAGACCGTCATCAGAACAATAAAAATAAGGACAAACGCACCATACGCCCCGGGAAGAGGAAGCCCGCTTCCAAATTTTTTCATCGGACACCCGTCCTTTCCCGGTCCTCACGGCCCCTCATGGCATCCCCAGCCGTTTCCGGTTAGCCCGGTACATTTCATCACCGAGGACTGAGCGCGCCAGCGCGTCTTTGTTCTGCCCGGTCTCAAAGTCATAATCCATAATAGCGGCCAGCCGTAAAAGCTCTGAAAATGGCCGGGACAAAAGCGCCGGATTCCCTTCCCCCATGCTGGTGATAAACTGCGCGTAATACACCGGAGGTTTACGGATCAGCGTCCCCTCCTGCCGGTAGCGGTCTATATGCCGGGAAACCACCAGAACTTTATAATTAACATCGCTGATTTTCATCCAGATTTCACTGGATTGCTCCAGCATGGCCAAAAGCTGGATCAGGCTTTCTTCAACAGTTATGTCCGCGTCCGCCGCCGCGCTCCCGATAATCTGCCCACCAGCCCGGCCTGCCGCGCTGGTCAAAACCTGGCTTTCGGGATAAGACGGTTTCGGGATCAATGTCGGCGCGGGAGTCGCCGGAGCTTCTTCCCTCTCTTGGGGCGGGTTCCCGGAAGAGGTGGCCGGCCAAACCCCGGGCCGTCCGGGTGAAGACGGCTGAACCTGAACCTGGGGATGCACCCTGACTCCCTGCTGTTTCCGGGCCGCCACCCCGCCGGCTTCCAAAAACAAAGGGAAGGAGAAGCAACACACCGATATCGCCAACAGGCTTAAAAACCTTTTCATAACTCTATTCTCTAAACTTTTTTACTCTAGATAATAATAGGCTTATTATAACAAACGCTGTCCATAAAAAGCAAAAGGAGTCTCCGATAAAAACATACGGGGCCCGGCCTGAAAAGGACACCAGCTCAAAAACGCCTGCGCCGGCTTCCATCAAACCCGTTTCCGAAAGGGAGCGCACGCGCCCGCGAGGATCGATCAGACAGGTCCATCCGCTATTAGCGGCCCGTAAAACCGGGCGGCGGATTTCAACCGCGCGCAAAATTGAATTCTGCGCGTGCTGAATCAAGGCGGTCGAATCTTGAAACCAGCCGTCGTTCAGAAGCACGATCATCATATCAACCCCGGCGTGCGCGTACTTCCGGAACAGGGCGCTCACCGTGTCTTCCGAACAAATAGCCAGCCCTGCGGATCCGGACAGTCCCGGGCGGATGAAAGACAAGGGCAGCACCCCCAGGCCCTCCCCCCGCGTAAAATGATACGCGTTCTTACCCCAGTTCTTTTCAATAAACGCCCCAAGCCTCCGTCCGGGCCAAGGCTGTTCTTCGCTAAAAGGGACTAAATATTGCTTGCGGTACACCTCAAAAAATTCTCCCCGAGGGCCAATCCAGGCCGCCCCGTTATACAAACGGCCTTCCTCGTCCTCCCACGCCATGCCGGTTAAGACGCCGGCCCCCTGATGGCGGCACATCTCGATAACAGTCCCCATCAAAAAAATGTCCTGCCGGGGATCCAGAGGAACCGCGGTCTCCGGCCACACAATCATGTCAACGGGGGAAAAAGGGTCCCGCGCGAACGACAGGCGGACATGGGCTTCGACGAAACGGCTCACCCGATCTGCGTCGAGTTTTTCGCGGGGGTCAGCCGCCGCCTGTACAACCGCCGCGCGCACCGGCGGCTCACGCGCCGGGGTTCCGGACAAAAAATAATATTGCGCCGCCCCCCCGGCCCAGGCCAGCAGATTGACCGCCGCCAGCACTTTTATATAAAATAACCTCCGCTCCTTCGCCTCCGCCATTTCATAAAAACAGGTATTGCACAGAACCAAAAAAAATGAAAGCAGAAACGACCCGCCCAAGCTGGCCCATTGTAACACATACAGGTTAAAGGCCTGCGAACACCCGAGATTCCAGGAAAAACCCCGCAGGAGAGCCTGCCGGACATATTCACTTCCTGTCCACAAGGCCGGCCAATAAAAAAGGCGAAATATCCTGGATGAAAACGGAGGCGAGAAAAAAAGCGCAAAAATCAGAGGCTGGATACTCAACATAACGACAAAAAATAAATATCCCGGCAGGCTGTAAGGAATAAACCATTGAATCAAAAGCGCGTAAAAACAGACGCCGAACAGGCCGCCGGTCAGAAGCCTGCGGCAAGGGGCGCCCGAACGGGCAAGGCAGAAAAACAGCGGAATAAGGCAAACCCAGGCGGACGGCCACAGGCCGAAAGAGAACAGGAACGAAGGGAAGGCGGAAAGGTTCAAGATAACCGCAAGGATAAAAAAAAGAATCATGCGTAATGCAGGGCTAACCATACGGTTTTTTGGCCCGGATCGGTCCATTCGACCCGGTGAAAACACCCGGCCGGGATGAAAACCGCGTCGCCGGGTTCAAGGTCATGAATATTCTCCGCCTCCTGAAAACGCAACCGCGCCCGGCCGCTTAAAACCAGCACCCATTCATGCCGGGCTTGTGAAAGCCATTCCCCCGGCGGAGTTATTTGTCCCGTGGAAATAATGCGTTCCAAATCAAAATGCCCGGTCTTCAAAAGGCTCGTAAATATTTCTTCCCGGCTGCTCTCCGGAAGCCCGGATAATATATTTTGGATGGTATGTTTCATCACGCGTGCCAAAAATTCAAAGCCAGACCGCCCCCAAGCCGCCGGGCACCGTTATCAACACCGGATATTCAACAACACCCGTTCATATAACGTCGGAGGACAATACGTGTTTTCCTTGGGCTTCAAGAGCTGAATGACAGAAACCTCCGAGGAGTACCCCCCGCCCTCCAATTTCAGGGCGTTAATGTTTTCCTGAATGTCCTTCATGACTTTCCGGTAGGCCGCCTTAAGCGACCGCTGCTGATATTGGTAATCCTTGATCGCGCCCCGGATAATGTCTGAACCGCTCCCTTGGGCCCGCAGTTCCTTCATCTCCTCCTGAAAATCTGCCGTCAGCTCCTGCCTTTTTTTCAGATAAATATCCCGGACATCTTCCTGCTTCAGCCGCAAATTATACAGCAGTTCTTGCCGGTCCGGGGATTCACCGGCGCACACGCCGGCCAAAGGGGAAAAAACCGTCACAAGGATGACACCGGCCCTCAAAAAAGAAAAGAAGCGAACCATGCGGCGCCTCCAACCCCAAAGTTATTTGTTTTGCTCTTGAGAAAGTTCCTGCAGCAAGGCGAGCGCCATCAGAAAATTTTTTTCATCCTGTTTTTGGCGGAAAAACTCTATACTGGCTTCCACGTTTTTGCGGGCCAATTCCACATCCCCCATAAGCCGGTAATTAACCGCGATCAAATAATGCAACGACCCCTTATCAGGCGAAACCCGCAGCGCCGCTGAAAAGGTATCAATCGCGCGCGTGTAATCGCTGATACGCATATACGTCTGCCCCAGAAGCAGATAGGGTTGCGGGTCAACCGGATTCTGCTTGATCGCTTCATCAAAGCTCTTGATCGCTTCCGGCACTTTGGCCTGCTCCAGATACTCAATCCCATCCTTCATGAAATCATGAGCCGCCGGTGTCGGGACAGGAACTTCCAATTTCACCTCTTTTTTCTGTTCACAGCCGAAAGCGCAGATCATAATTGCAAAAATAAGACACCCTCTTTTCACGGCAACCTCCTTCATTTTCTCCTAATCCCTTGAGATCCGGTTCTGTCCTATCATTTGAACTTTGGATAAAAAAATGAAAACCCGTTTAACCTTCAGAAATAGCATAAGGGCAGGGTTCAAGACCTGCCCTTATTATGACGCATAAACTTCTGATTGCAAATAATTTATTGACCTTGCTCCTCGCGGTAGCCGTTCGTGATCGGCAACCGCCAGTCTTTTCCAAACGCCCGTGTCGAAATTTTTATTCCAGGAGGCGATTGCCGGCGTTTATATTCGCTCCGATCAACTTTCAGGATAATTTCCCTGACTTTACTCTTATCCAGGCCCATCTTCTGCAATTGAGTTATGGACAAATGTTCTTCCACATACCCCTTCAAAAGAGGATCCAAGTCAGGATACGGAGGCAAAGAATCCTGATCCGTTTGATTATAACGCAATTCCGCGGACGGCGCCCGTTCCAAAACGCTGTCCGGAATCACCGGCTGTCGTTCATTAATAAACCTGGCCAGCTGAAAAACTTGTGTTTTAGAAATATCCTTGATCACCGCAAAGCCGCCCGCCAAATCACCATAAAGCGTGCAATACCCCACCGCAACCTCACTTTTATTCCCGGCATTTAAAACCAGCCAGCCGAATTTATTGGAGAATTTCATCAGGATATTGCCCCGGATCCTGGCCTGGAGATTTTCCTCGGCCACATCAAACGGCAACCCGGAAAATTCCGGAGCAAGCTCATCCAAATAAGTCTGAAAAATACGGTCAATGGGGATTTCCTTAAACCCGATTCTTAAATTTTGCGCCAGGATCCGGGCGTCCCTTTGAGTTCCTTCCGAAGTATATTTCGACGGCATGGAAATGCCGACCACATTCTCATGGCCAACCGCATCCGCGGCCAAGGCCGCAACCACAGACGAATCAATCCCGCCGCTTAACCCTATGACGACCTTTTTAAACCCGTTTTTATGGACATAATCCCGCGTCCCTAAAACCAGGGCCCGATAAACGCGCTCAATCAGGGAAAACCGCTCTTCCTTATGAGGAGGCAAGGCGCACTTTAATGTTTGTGTCTTATCCCCAAGATTAATGCATCCCCGCGGCGCCCGGTATTTCTGCCCCGAAGAGGCCAGAGGCAGGTCCAGGACAATCAAATCCTCTTCAAATTGTTTTCCGTTAGCAAGCACGCGGCCCTGCGGATTAATGACCAGGCTGCCTCCGTCAAAAACCAGTTCATCCTGGCCGCCGACAAGATTTGTGTAACAAACATACGCGTGCGTCTTCCGGGCGCAATCCTTCAGCCGTTTCTCCCGCCGTTGCAGCTTGTCATAATCATACGGGGATGCCGAAAGGTTCACGATCAGCGGCAACTTTTGCTTGATCTGTGCCTCTAAAAGCGGACCGTGCCGCCAGACGTCTTCGCAAATACTAAGCCCGAAAACCACGCCATTCAACCGGAAGCTCAAGGTTCCCGTGCCAGGGGTAAAATAACGTTTTTCATCAAACACGCCGTAATTCGGGAGCTCCTGTTTATGATAAATCCCGCATATTTTATGATCCTGAATCACGGCCGCCGCGTTAAAAATATTTCTTTTTTTACCCCGGTCAACAAACCCCAGGACCGCGGTGATCCCGGTGATCTCCCGGCTTAACGCCTTCAGCGTCTTCAGGTTATCCTGGATAAAATGATCCTTGAACAAAAGGTCTTCCGGAGGGAAACCGCAAACCGCCAATTCAGGGAAAACAATCAAATCCGCGGACAGTTCCCGGGCCTGGAGGATAAACTGCAAAATTTTCCGCCGGTTCCCTTCCAAGTTCCCCACCATGGAATTAATCTGCGCCAATGCCACACGTATCATCACGCTGTCCTTTTTAAAAGCCCTCTTTTCAAAACCATCCCGCTTTCATCCAATCAAACGCACGGAACGCTCCTGATCCAAGATGATCTTTGAAAAATTATTATATCTCTGTTCCCCTGCCCTGTGGAAATTTTCCTTTATTTGCTGATACCGGGACAGCAGGGCGTTTTTCCTGCTCCAATAGCCGGGGGGCTCTCACATCAGCCGGACAGAAAAAAACCCGGTCTCTTCCAGCCGGGCACGGGGGACACCCTGGCCCGGCTGGCTTTGGCCAGAAACCCCTGCTGGGCCAAAAAAGTCCCCAAGGCCCCAAGATGTGCTTCGCAAAGGCATGCCAGCTTAAACAATAAACAGCATCTCCTCGTAAGACGGCAGCGGCCAATAATCAGCCGGGACCAGGCCTTCCAGGACATCGATCGTGACGCGCAGAGCTTCCATGGTAGCCTTAGTCTTTAAAGCGACTCCTTTATCAATAGCCGTCTGGAGTTTCTCTATTTTTTTCAACGCCTCTTCCGACTCCCGTGTGATTTCTGCAAGCAGTTTTCGGGACGACGGAGATTTAAACTTATTGACGGACTCCGCTGACTTGATACTCTCCGCCAAATCTTCCTGATAATTAAACACCGCAGGCATAATCAGGGTCTTGGCCATGTCTAAGGAAAGCTTGGCTTCATAATCAATGGTTGTATTGTAGGCCTCAAGATACACCTCATTGCGGGACGCAAGCTCCTTCTTCGTTAAAACACCGTTCCGCTCAAAAAGCTTGGCCACCTCAGGGTCGCTCATAACGGCCAGGGCTTCCGGTGTGTTTTTCAGGTTCGGAAGTCCCCTCTGATTGGCTTCCTTCACCCAGGCTTCCGTGTAATTATCTCCGTTAAAAATAATCCGTTTATGCGTTTTGATGATGTTCTTCAAGATTCTCTGCAGAGACGCGTTAAAGTCCTTTTTCGCACTCAAATCTTTTTCCAGCTGGGAGCAAATATCGCTGATAGCGTCGGCCACGATCGTGTTCAAAATAATATTCGGGCCGGCCAGACTCATGTTGGACCCCACCGCCCGGAACTCAAACTTGGACCCGGTGAAAGCAAACGGGGATGTGCGGTTCCGGTCGGTCGCGTGACGCGGGAGGTTGGGCAAAGAATCCACGCCAATCTCAAGGACTCCGCCGGATTTAGAATGCTTGGCTTCTCCATTTTCAATCTGCTCAATAATATCCGTCAGCTGTTCGCCAAGAAAAATAGAAATAATCGCCGGAGGCGCCTCATGCGATCCCAAGCGGTGATCATTACCCGCGGTCGCCACCGAAGAACGCAACACACCGGCATACGTGTCCACGGCCTTAATCACCGCACACAGGATAACGAGGAATTTGGCATTTTCATGGGGATTATCGCCCGGATCCAGCCAGTTCTTGCCGTCCGGCCCAACGATAGACCAGTTATTATGTTTCCCCGAGCCGTTAATCCCGGCAAAAGGCTTTTCATGCAGGAGACACACCAACCCATGCTGCTCGGCAACCCGTTTCATGACCTCCATACAAAGCATGTTGTGATCCACGGCCAGGTTCATGTTCTCAAAAATCGGAGCGATTTCATATTGTCCGGGCGCAACCTCATTATGGCGCGTCTTGGAGGGAACCCCGTACCTCCACATCTCCCGGTCAAGATCTTCCATAAAACCCATAATACGGCTCTTAATAGCGCCGAAATAATGATCGGCCATCTGCTGATGTTTGGCCGGGCCCTTCCCGAAAAGCGTGCGGCCTGTCTGAATCAGGTCAATGCGCTGCAGATAATATTCGCGGTCGATAAGAAAATATTCCTGTTCGCCGCCCAACGTGGCATACACCTGTTTGCCTTTGGTTTCAATGCCGAACAATCCGGCCAGCCGGCAAACCTGTTTGGAAAGCGCCTTCATGGAGCGCAAAAGAGGAGTCTTCTTATCCAACGCCTCACCGTTCCAGCCGATAAAGTAGGTCGGGATGCAAAGCGTGGCGCATTGGGGCCCTTCTTTAATAAAAGCCGGACTCGTCGGGTCCCACCCCGTGTAGCCCCGGGCTTCAAATGTCCATCGCAACCCTCCGGACGGAAAACTGGACGCATCCGGCTCGCCCTGGATCAACTCTTGGCCTGAAAAATCCAGAAGGACCCCGCCCTCGCCATCCGGGACGATAAATGAGTCATGTTTTTCCGCGGTCGTGCCGGTTAACGGCTGAAACCAATGCGTAAAATGCGTAGCGCCCTTGGAAACAGCCCAGGTTTTCATCGCGTCAGCCACCTCATCCGCGATGCCGGGATCAAGCGGCCCTCTTTCCTTGATCGTTTTGCTCAAGGACTGAAACGCCTTTTCTGAAAGATAATTCCGCATGGCCTTAAGGCTAAAAACATTCTGGCCATAAATATCAGCAACTGTTTGTCCTGCCAAATGTTCCCGTCTTTCTTCCATCTTTTTCCTCCGTGTTTAATTTATCCCTTCCGAGTCTCTCTGCGTTTTAAAAAGCAGATTATTATAAAACAGCGCTGCCCCCAAATGGGAAATATTTTCAAGCCCGCTGCCTTCCCTCATTCACAATGTCCCCTCCTTTTTATAAAACCCAATTTTGTCGGAGCGCCACGCCCGCGATGGCGTGATTCCTATTCAATGGCTTCGCGGAACGATCGAGTGTCTCCACATACGCGCGGGACATCCCGCAAGCAGAAGCCCGTGTTAACCTCGTTCGCCGATATCCAGCCCGCGGTGCTCCTCTTCGACGGGAACCCGCAAGCTGTCTTTGCTCGTGAGGGCCCCCCATGTCCATTCTTTAAACACAAAAAAATCCTCTCCCGCAGAACACCTGCCATGAAGAGGACATCAATGCCCAAAAACAAGAAAGCCCGGAATCTTATACAGAATCCGGACTTCTTTGCCCGTTATGATAAACCGTCAATGGTCTGGTTAAAATATAATATTTCCGCGATCTTTTGTCAAGGTGTTTTTATTTTCAGGAGAAAATCTACCCCTCCGACGACGAACAACAGCCACGCCCCTGATTTTTCCGGAGCCCTCAAGACATCTTTTTATGAGGAGCTTGCGGAGTTCAATTCATCCATGAGAATCACGGATTCCGCGATCTCCTTCATGGAACGGCAGGTATCCATGCTCTTTTTATGGATCAAACGATACGCGGCCTGCTCGGAAAGATTGTTCATGCGCATCAAAATGCCTTTGGCTCGATCGACGAGTTTGCGCGTTTCCAGGGCCTCTTTCGCCTTCAGGGCTTCCTGCATCAACTTGGTGTTTTCCACCGCGACCGCCGCCTGATTGGCCACCATCTGCAAAACCCCTATTTCTTCATCCGTAAACACATGCGGCTCTTTGGTATATACATTGATGACTCCGATCGCGGTGTCTTTAACAATCATGGGAACCGCAATCATCGAAGTCAGGTTCTCTTTCACCGCCATGTCCCGGTAAAAATATTTCTGTTCCTGCCGGACATCCTGACACGCCAACGGTTTTTTGCATTTGATCACCTCTCCCAAAAAGCTGCGGTCTACGTTCAGATTCGGTTTCTTTTTATATTCTTCACTCAGGCTCTGCGTGGCTTTAATCACAAGCTCCTTTTCTTTCTTGTCATCCAAAAGAAGGATCGAACAAATTTTGGAATTCAATATCTCCGCCGTCACCACAACGATCAGGTTTAAAATTTCATCCAGATAATTTTCCGAAGTGATCGACTGGCTCACTTTAACCAAGCTGTCAAACTGTTTGGCTTTCTGCTTGATGTGCTCATAAAGGACAGCGTGCTCAATCACACCCCCGACCTGCTTGGCGATGGTGCAGATAATATTAACCGTCTGAGAGCTGTAATTATGCGGCTTTTTATGCTGGACATTAATAACCCCAATCGCCTTCCCCTTATAAACAATCGGGACGGACAGAAAGGCTTCATACCGGTCTTCCGGCAAAACATCAAAATTCTTGAACCGGGCGTCCTGATAGGCATTCTGACTGATGGCTACAGGCTTATTTTCCTGGGCCACCCACCCGGTAATGCCCTCTCCGACTTTCAGGACAAGATTCCCCAGCATTTTTTTATGCGGCAGCTTGGAGGCCATTAACGTTAAATTTGTTTTTGTTTCGTCAAAAAGATAGATAAAAACCGAGTCCGCCTGGGTCGTGTCGTTCACAATGCCCACGACCTCTTTCAGCGTCCGCGCCAGATCCATCTCCGAAGACGTTATATCAACGATCTGCCGTAATATCTTCAGCTCTTCCGCATGAGAGATGTTTAAATCGGCCTCGGCGTTCCGTTGTTTTGTCATAGTGGCTCCCTGTTCTTTGGGCCCCCTGGCCCGTTCTCCCATCAAATTAATAGACGACAAAATATTCTTTTCTACAAAAATTCCTTTAGCCCTTGCGGGCGAATGGTTTTTAACGCAGCCCAAAAGAGCGCGCCTGAGGTCTTCTGCGAAGATAAATATTTTTTCGATTCAGGGACGCCGGCCTGTCGTTGCAACCGCTATCCCGCCCGTGATGTTTTAATCAGGAAACGTCCCGGTTTTAATTTTATCAAAACGCAGTTCGGACAAAGGAACCCCGGCTTTTTCTTCATCCGGATACCCGATGGCGATAATAGATTCCACCCGAAAATTTTCCGGGATGCGCAGGGTTTTGCGGATATAATTCTCGGCGCTTTCCGAAGGAGAATGCTGGCGATTACGGATTTGCACCCAGCAGCTGCCCAATCCCAAAGACGTCGCAGTTAACATAACGACCGCCGACGCGACAGAGCAGTCTTCTATCCATACATCCGAAGCGGATTCGTCGCCCAAAACCACTATGCCCATCGGCGCGCCGGCCAAAAATGCGGAGCCGTGGACTTTCACCCGGGAAAGATGGGTCAGCACATTCTCCTCTTCCACAAAAATAAACATCCAGGGCTGAAGGTCACGCGACGACGGAGACCGCAGCAAAGCCTCTTTCAGGATGCTCACCTTCTCCGGCTCGATCGGCTGGTTCAAATATGCGCGCACGCTCCGCCGCTTTCTCAATAGATCAATCATGGGGCCTCCTTTAGGTTAACACAAACACCCGCAAAAGCTGTTTCCCTTCTTCCTTTAGTTTAACAAAGGAAAGGCCCCTGCGCCGCAGTTTTTCCATGAAATAAAACAAAGGCATTTAGGAAGCCCGGGCGGTTCCCGGATAAAGCGCAGGACAAAATTAGTGAAATTGTGCTTTGATGCGGGGGCGGGTAAAAAACAAAATATGCCCCGCCAGAAGAGGCAGAAGGACGACAAACCCTCCGGACACAAAAAAGGCAAGCAAAAAAATAGGGAGAAGAAATCCGGGGGTTTTTCTTTTCATCAGCAGAAACGCCGAGAAGAAAAACAGCACCGCGACGATATAAGCGACAATCTGCATCAGATCCGCTTCGCCGATGACCAGGTTGCGGGAACGGGACAGGGCCGCCGCGCTGGACACGCAGGCGCTGAGCCCCAGCAGGCCTAAAATATTATAAATCGTGCAAAAAAGGCGAATCCCAAATTCCATTATAAAAACCCTTTCCGCCAATGATTCAAACGCAGGGCGTCTCTTCTAGACAAATGTTATTGTACCAACGCATCGCTTTCCCGTCAACGTGACAATACGGGTCATACCGGGACAGGATTTTAAGAAAGGGAAAAAAGACCCAGGGGCACTCAGACGCCGAAGGGATAACGCAACCAGCAAAAATGGATCAGCCTTACGATAAAGGGAGGGCCATGATCTTCCCATCCAGGGCATCCTTTATCGAGATTACTGGCTCCCTGTCCCCCCTTGGGGCCTGGCACCTCCTTCCTTCTCAAGCTTAGCGATGTTCTTGATGCAGACGATCCCCCCTATCCGTATCGGTCCTAGAGTTTATTTAATTTGTTAACGGAACCGGCCTCTCCTATAAAAATCAGGACATCATCGGGTCGAAATTGATAATCAGAAGGCGGCATGATCTTAGTCTGTCCGGTGAGAGGATTCTTCACGGCTAATATGTCAATGCCATATTTATTGCGCAACTGCAGATCTCTTATGGATTTCATCAAAAATTTCTCCGGGACCGGGGATTCGATAATGTCAAAATCATCCGACAATCTAATCGCATCCAAAATATCCGGAGAGACAAGATTTCTCGCTATCCTTTTAGCCGTCTCTTCTTCAGGATAAATAATCTCGCTGGCTCCTATGGACATCAAAATTTCCCCATGAGCGATCGTCGTTGCTTTGGCGATAATCTTCTTTATGCCTATTTCCTTTAAATGATAGGTTACCAGCACACTGCTGTCTATTTTTTCACTTATACAAACAATCGCGCAATCAATGTTCTTGCTAAATTTTAATAAAAGTTCCCTGTTAGCCGCATTCGCCACAATAACCTGCTCAACCTTGTCCTTGACAAGGTCAGCCTTTGCCTGGTCTTCTTCAATAGCAATGATCTCCACAAAATTCTTGCTCAATTCTTCCACAAGTGCGCAACCAAAATGGCCGAGACCAATAATTAATATATTTTTCACAGAACACCCCTCCTTCAACTTACTATAATTTCTTCGTTTGGAAATCCATAAACAATTTTACGGCTTTGTCTGGTCTGTAACGCGATGCCTAACGTCAGCGGACCGATGCGGCCGATAAGCATAAGGAAGACTATGATCATCTTGCCCCAAGAGGATAAATATGTCGTTATGCCAGTTGATAACCCCGCCGTCCCAAAGGCCGACACGGCTTCGAAGAGCGTATCCAGAAAGTCTTCTTGGGGATTGACCTTTGTATGCGAAATCGATAGGTTCTCGGCCATCTGCAGCAGGAAAACGGCAATCAAGATCAACAGACAGGATGAAATAAATATCGTTAACGCCCTGTCGACGATAGCCTCCGGTATTTTCCGTTTAAACAAGCTCGCCATCTCAAGCCCTTTGAGCTTGTTGCGGACAAGGGCCGCAACGGATAAAAATGTGTGTATTTTTATCCCGCCGGCTGTCGACCCCGGACACGCGCCGATAAACATAAGAAATATCACCAAAAAAAGAGTTGGATTGGATAACATGGCCGTGTCAATCGTATTAAAGCCCGCCGTACGGGACGTCACCGACAAAAAGAGAGCGTTAAGAATCTGATACGATATCGGCAGGCTGCGCATCGTTCCCCGGCTCTCCAGAAACCAAACGATCAAGCCCCCCCCCAAGACAAAAAAAACACTCCCGATCAAAGCAATTCTAGAATGTAGGCTCATGGGAATTTTTTTATTGCCCCTGGTTTTATTCATCACAATTCTACCCACTTCATAGATAACGATAAATCCCAATCCTCCCAAAATAATTAAAGACATTAAAATAAGCAGCACAGGCGGATTTTTATGAAATCCCATCAAATTATCCGCGTAGAGGCTGATCCCGGCATTACAGAAAGCCGAAACCGAGTGGAATATCGAACTGTAAACAGCAAACGGAAAGGAATGATAGGGCCGAAGACAAAAAAACAATAAAATCGCTCCGAGAGATTCAATGATGAACGTCATCCCCAAAATCAAGAATACCGAATATTTGATATTTCTAAAACTCATGTCCTGTGACAAATCCTGAATACAAAGCTGGGAATGCAGCGATATCCGTTTCCCGATAGAAATAAGAAACAGCAAAGAAAACGTCATGATGCCTAATCCGCCCCATTGGATGAGAGACAAAATAACAATCTGCCCGAATAAAGTCAGGCCCGTCCCCACATCCACGACACTGAGTCCTGTAACGCAAACAGCGGACGTTGCCATAAATAGCGCGTCAATCCACGGCAAAGGATTATTCTTGCTGGAAAAAGGCAGCTTCAGCAATACTGTGCCGACCATTATCGCCAAGAGGAAGCTGTAAAAAATCAGTGCCTCTGGTTTATGATTGAACATATTCTTTTTCATTGATAATTTTTTCCTTTTACAGGATCCTTTCTCTCCTTTTGCCCACGGCAACAGCCAGCATGGCTCATTTTGGCAAAGACGTCTCTGCCGCGACGATCATCAGCCCAAACAAAGATTGACTGACGTTTAAACGGCCAGCCATATCCACCGCGCCATTGAACGCCCAACACCAAACCCCAAGACTATCCGCGGCCGCCAACAAAGCTTTCGAAAGACGCCCTTTCTCTGCTGTATCCTGTTGGTTATCCTTCCCCGGATCTAAGGCAATATTGCAATATAGTACATGAAAACCACAAAAAAAGATATCAATATAACCTGTTTTGTAAATTTATTGTCCCTGTTCCAATAGGCCACAAGCCCCAGATAACCCCGTATCAGGCTTAAAACAGCCCTGTTTTCATAGTGTTAAAACCTGCCCTTGGTTTTAACATTATTGATCCGGGTGCACGCTTCCCGGTTCCCCAGGCGGCAGCTTTGGTTTAAATCTTTCAAACAATTCTCAAAATCATTTTTATAATAATACACCCTGGCCCGCTTAAGATAAGCCCCGGTATGCTTTGGTTCCAGCTTCAGGAACCGCTCCCAGTAGCCGAGGCTGTAATCAAACTGCCTTTCAGAACTGGCGATATCGCTGATCATGCTGACGGACTGAAAATCCCCGGGGTTCAGGGCCAGGGCCTGCTCAAAATCTTTCAGCGCGGCTCCCGCGTCCCCTTTGTCAAAAAAAGCCTTCCCCCGCCAGTAAAATGTTTCGTAATCCCGGTCATTAAATTTCAGGGACACATTAAACAAGCCAATCGCGGCCCGCACATGCCTGGACTTATATTTTTCCTGCCCCTGAAGCATCAAGTCCCGGCCGGCCCCCCGGGCCCATTTCCCTGTTTCGTCATAAAACGGATCGGCCCGGATTGCCGTTTCCAGATCACGCAGCGAATTTTCATAATCTTCCAGCTGATAATATATTTTTGAACGAAGAAGATAACAGGATGCTCCAAGGCCGAGCCGGACCGCTTCGTTAATTTCCTCCAAAGCCCGGGGGGAATCTTTTAAATTATAATAATATATTTCCGCGATCTGCTCGTGAAGGGCTGCGCGTTCTCCAAAAGCCAAGGCGTCCCGCAGCAGGTCGACCGCCTTATCGTATTGCTGGGCCCGCTTCAGATACCACGCCTGATCTTCAAATATATAACCATACAATTTCGTCATGTTCGGGTTGATACGATTATATGGCTCCGCATCCCGGGCGACCGCCTGCATCTGCTCATAGCTTCCGCCCCATCGCGGCGTTTGCGAAGACACGATCTCTTTCCGGATAAGATAAGAATGGGGAAACAATGCAAGCGCACGCGCAGTAATCAGTTCCTTCTCCCGGTCGGGCCTGGAGACGCCATAAATGCTGATTAACATCCCATACGCGGGCAACAGGTCGGGCTTCATTTTTAAAGCCTTTTGAATATTTTCCTCCGCCTGCTGAAAACAGTCCTCCATTTTTTGAAAGTGCTCATTCGAAGTTCCCTGAAAAGATCGGGACCCGCGGTTTTCCCATCCCCGCTGATGATAATACTGGGCCAGGGCCAAATACGGCTGGTAGTTATACGGGAACGTTCCTTTCCATTTAAAAAGCAAGCGCTCGCAGTCAGGGGATGGCTCCGAAAAAACAAGGAGAAAATCACGAATCAAAAACTCGTCGGCCGGATTGGATTTGATCGCGGCCAGATATTTATCCATCATGACGCTCAGCGCGCCAAACCGCTCGTTTTTAAACAACGCGCGGACCTCCTCCACCTGCTCAAGGCTCAAGCCCTTGACCGGCTCTTTAACCACCGGGAGGTTTTCCGCGCTTATGACAGGATTGAATAATTTATGCGGGGCCGAGGGATTGGGCACGCTGGACAACGCGGCAAACGTGAGGGACGGCCAAGCGGACAGCGACACAACGACAAGGGACACAAAACAAAACCGAGACAAAAATATAGAAGCATTATTTCCTTTCATCGCGCCTGATACCCATGAGGAAGTGCTTATCTTTTACACCCAACAACAAAATTGTAAATTGGCCCCAGCCGGGGGTCTTCTTTCTCCGCTCCTATAATAACACCCTGCGCCTGTTTCGTCATTATATCTAACGCCCTGTCCCATTCCTAAGCGGGAGAAGGCGCGCATTTCACTAGCCCCAGCTATTCTAACGGCGTGAATTAGAAGCCGTTTCCTCAATTCTGATCTAGACAAGAGGGTTCGCTTGAACACCGTTAGAATAGCTGGGAAGCAAAAATGAAATGAGTTATCGGTTACCCTTTTTATTCCCCTCCGCCCGAAGGCCTTTCCTCACCCGGTACAAGTCAAACAAAAAGACCTGTATCTGAGCTGATCCCATGTGCCAATCTTCGTAATAATGGCTCCCGATCCTCTCCCCCCGGAAATGGCTTTTCAAAAAACCAGAAAAATGATGGTCGCGGTCATACGCGAAAAGTGAAGCGGTGGTGATGTAAACCGGGACATCCTGATCCAGGAGCGCGTCCATCTCGTCTCGAAAGCGAGCCAAGTCTTCGGGCGCCGCGCGGAGCACGTCCGCGGGCCGGTAAAGCACCCGGCACGGCGTGTAATATTTGTAAAAAAGCCCTTCGTCCGCGACAATCACGCGGGCGTCCGGCTCCACGTTGGCGGCGACCCACCGGACAAAATCCGGCAACAGGGCGTGTTCGTGACGAAACTTCAGCACCGGATAAACCCGGCTGAACGTCCCATAAATCATAAAAACAAACACCGGAATCAACACCCAGCGGGCCAAAGGGTATTTCCGGAGCAACTTCGCCATCACATATCCCTGGCCGATCACCAGAGGGGGGAGAATCACACACAAAAAACGCGGATTAATGATAAAACGGTGATTCCCGTAAAAAAAAAGCGGCCCGGCGATCCAGAGTAAAAAAAACACCCCCCGAGTCACTCCCTGGCGGACGATCAGCGCCAGCCCTAAAAGGCTCAAAATCAGCCCCGGCCAGGTAAAATTTTCCGCCAGATGATCTCCGGCGATCAATAAATGGGGCGTCAAGATCCCCAAATATTTATGCTGAAACCCCGCCTGCCAGAACCGCGACAGGTTAGCGCCGTACTCCGGGTTATCCTGGAGAAAATAAGGAAGATGAAAAGCCGCCGCCGTTCCCGCGGCAAGAAAAGAAAAAAGGATGACGGACAGGACCCTGCTTTTCCGGGACGCGCGAGCCGGCTCTGGCCCTTCGGCCTGTCCTAACAAGACGAAAAAACACATGGCCGGAAACAGGAGGCCCATGTCCTGCAGCCTGGCCGCGCCCATGGCCCCGAACAACACCGCGGACACCAGTAAATCCCTTCTGTGGTTATTGTCTAAAAACCGCTGAAGAAAAAAAACACAGGCAAGAAGAAAAAACATCTCCGGGGCGTGGTTCATGCCGTAAACAGAAAGCGACAGAAAAATCGGGCACAGCGAAAACGACGCCGCGGCCAAAACGGCCGCGGTCCGGCCGAAACGCTGTTCGGCGACAAGATAAATCAGCGCCACGGCCCCGGCGCTGAAAATCACGCTCATCAGGTTCACCGCAAAAACAGGGTCAGCAACGCCGAAGAGGCCCGCGGCTGAAATAAAAAACGCCCCGAGCAAAACGGTTAAAGGATAGCCCGACCCGAAAAGATGCTGCAGCCGGCCGGTCTCGATCGTTCTCTGGGACTGGATCGCGAGGTTCAGTGTGTCGAGGTTATAAGGCCCTTTGCTGATCAAGGCCAGCCTGAAAGCCAGGCTGAAAATAAAAACGCCCGCCAAAAGAAAAAAACTCTTACGCGTTGCAGTCCAAGGGAACATACCGTCCATCCTTAGGGGTCCAGTTTGCCCTCTTTCATGGCCCGCTCCAGGACTTTCAGCCACACGAGCACCGGCTTGACGGCATGGAGCACGGCGCGGATAAACCCGTGAATCCCGTCCTGGCGGCCCTTGTTTTTAAAATAACTTTTATAAAAAATCCTCGCACTCTTAAATAAGATCAGCTTCTTATACTTCGCGGCGGAAATCCGGCCTTCGGCCGACACGATCTCTTCGCTTTCCGAATCGGAATAATGATTGTTCCTCTCGATGAAATGGCTGATGGAGGGCAGGTTGTAATGATAGACACAGGCCTCCAGCCGGCCGACCGGTCCGTCGACAAAAAGGGATTCATGGACGACGCCGCGGCTTTGGCCTTTATTTTTTCTCACGATGCGCAGGCTGTCAGAGCGGCCCGGATTCTTAAGCGGACGGTCAAAAACGCAATTAATCCTCTGGATAACAAAACCCTGGCATTCCCCGGCCGCGGCCAGGCCTTCCTGGATCTTCCGGGCGGATTCCGGAGGGACAACCTCATCGGCGTCCATTTCCAGAATCCATTCCGAGCGCGCGGCCGCCATGCCGCGGTTGCGCTGGGCGGCAAAATCCTGTTCCAACGGGTGCCGGATCACGGTCGCCCCGTACTCGTCCCGGGCGATCTCCACCGTGCGGTCCTCTGACATATCATCGACCACGACAATTTCATCGACCCAGCCCTTCAGGGAATCCAGGCAGGCCCGGATCCGGGCCTCTTCGTTTTTCGTGATCACAACCGCGGTCACAGTAGGATGGTTTAACATCGCGTTTCCTTCTCTATTTATAATGGACACCGCTTATCTGGCCGCCTTTATCCGAATTGATCATAAGCGACCATGTCCGGCGGCACGCCCAGGGCGTCCAGCAGGCCCAAGGCCGCATCGATCATGGCCGGCGGCCCGCAAAGGTAATACTCCGCCTCTTCCGGCTCCTCGTGATTCTTTAAATACTGGTCATACAAAACCTGATGAATAAATCCGGTCGGCCCGTTCCAGTTATCAGAGGCAAGCGGCTCGGACAGGGCTGCGGTATAAAAAAAATTGGGGAAATCCTTCTCCAGGGCGCGAAACTCCTCCGAGTAAAACATCTCCCGGGCCGAACGGGCGCCGTACCAAAAAGAGATCTTGCGGTCCCGGGTCTTGAGCTCGCGGAACAAAAACATCAAATGGCTTCTTAACGGCGCCATCCCGGCCCCTCCGCCGACATAAATCATTTCCCTTGGAGTATCCTTAATGAAGAATTCGCCGTACGGTCCGCTGACCTCCACCGTGTCGCCGGGTTTCAGGTTAAACAGATAAGACGAAACAATCCCCGCCGGAACGCCCATGTCCCGGGGCGGCGGAAGGGCGAGTCGGACATTCAGCACGAGCTTCCCTTTTTCGCCGGGATGATTGGCCATGGAATAAGCCCGGAATGTTTCTTCGCTGTTCTCGGCGGTCAACCCCCAGAGACCGCCCGTGTCCCAGTCCGGGCGGTACCGAGGAGGAATATCGAACGACTGGAAACTCAGCCGGTACGGCGGGACATAAACCTGAACGTACGCCCCGGCTTTAAAATCAAAGGGCTCCGGAACATCCAGCACCAGTTCTTTGATAAACGTGCCAACGTTGGCGTTGGACCGCACGGCGCAGGCAAACTTTCTGATATGAAAAACTTCCTCCGGCACACGGATGACCAGGTCCTCCCTGACCTTCGCCTGGCAGGCGAGGCGCACTCGGTCTTTTTGTTCGCGCCGGGTCAACAGGCCTGTTTCCGTGGGAAGAATGTCTCCCCCGCCTTCCAGGACCTGGCACTTGCACAACCCGCACGTGCCGCCGCCGCCGCAGGCCGAAGGCAGGAAAACACGCTCCTCGGCCAGCGTCATCAGCAAATTTTTTCCGGCGCCGACAACAAGAGTCTTTTTGCCTTCATTAAGCGTAATCCGGCAAGCCCCTTTTCTGGCGACCCTGGCCTCCGCCAGATGAAGGACAAGAACCAGACAAAAAACAATCCCCGAAAAAACCGCGGTGCTCAATAAAACAAACGGTAAAAACGCCATCGCGTTCTGTTGTCTCCTTTACAAACGGATCCCGGCAAAACACATGAACCCTAACGCCATAAGCCCGGTCAGCATCAGGGTGATCCCCAGCCCCCTCAACGGCGCGGGAATGTCGGAATACCCGAGCTTTTTCCGTATGGCGGCCATGGCGACGATCGCCAGCGCCCAGCCGGCGCCGGCCCCGGCCCCGAACACCCATGATTCCACCAAAGAATACTCCCGCTCCGCGATAAACAGCGCCCCCCCCAGGATCGCGCAGTTCACGGCGATAAGAGGCAAAAAAATCCCCAAAGCGGCGTACAGTTTCGGACTGACCCGATCAATGACCATTTCTAAAATCTGCACCATCGCCGCGATGACCGCAATAAAAGCCATAAACCTTAAAAAGCTCAAATCCACCTCCGGCAGGCCTGCCCAGACGAGAGCCCCTTTTTTTAACAAAAAGTGGTTGACCGCCCAGTTAACCGGAACGGTGACCACCATCACAAAAATAACCGCCAGCCCCAGCCCCCAGGCGGTTTCCATTTTTTTGGAACAGGCCAGGAAGGAACACATCCCCAGGAAATACGCCAGCAGGATATTCTCGATAAAAACACTTTTAATTCCCAGATTGATCAGATCTAACATAACAGGGTCTCCTCCCCAGGACGGCGTGAGCGCCGGCGACCGTCCTTACGGATTTTCCGTATAACCCGACACATACCGCTGCAGCCAGACAATCGCGCCCAAAAGGAAAAACGCCCCCGGAGCCAAAACCATCAGCCCGCAATCCGAATACCCGGACGAATAAAAGCGTTCCGGAACAACGCGCGCACCCAGCAGCGTCCCGTTGCCCAAAAACTCCCGGAACACAGCCACACAGATTAAAACCGCGCTATACCCCAGCCCGTTGCCGATCCCGTCCATAAAAGATTTAAAAGGCGGATGGCGCATGGCGTACGCTTCGGCGCGGCCCATCACGATGCAGTTGGTGATAATCAGGCCGACAAACACGCTCAACTGCCGGCTGACATCGTACATAAACGCCTTTAAGACCTGATCCGCGATGACCACCAGGGAGGAAATCACCAAAAGCTGCACGATAATCCGGATCTTACCGGGGATGAAATTCCTCAAAAGAGAAATGCTCGTGTTGGACAAAGACAGCACAAACGTCAGCGTCGCGCCCATCACCAGCGCAGTTTTCAGCTGCACGGTCACCGCCAGGGCCGAGCATATCCCCAGGACATGAAAAGTGACGGGATTGCTGTTCCACATGGCCTCCCGGACAATGCGGCGATTTTTTTTGCTTAAACCAAACGCCATAACAGATATCCTTTAAGTTTCAAATTATCGTCGGCTTCTTAAAAACGGTTCGTACACCTTCAGCCACCGGGCCAGAAGCGCATTGACGCCCTCACACGTCATCGTCGCGCCGCTGATGCCGTCCACATAAAACGCCTGCCGGTCGGCCGGGATGACATCTTTCACCCGGCCCTTGACCACCGTGACAGGGACCAGCGTCCCGGTGGCCGCGTCCCAGATTTTCTTTCCTTTAAAATTGTCCTGAAACCCGTCTTTTTCAATTTCCGCTCCGAGCCCCGGGGTTTCGCCATGCTGATAAAACGTGATGCCCCGCACCGTCCGGCCATCCGCTTCAATGGCCAGATACCCGTAAAGCGTAGACCACAAGCCCTTGCCTTCGACGGGAAAAGCATAAGCGACAACGGTTCCCTGTTCCCGGTATATATAGAGCGGATAGACCTCTTCGCCGTCCTGTATCGCGTCTGGCTTTTTCCCGATGACGAAGCGGCCCTGCGCGTCGATCACGGCCTCTTCCATTTTTTTCTGAAACACGTCTAAAACCTGCTTCGGGCTGGCCTGGCGAGACAGAGGTTCTCTCAGGCCCACGGCTTTAAGAATATTCTTTTTAATGTCGTTGGCCGCGTTCAGCTCTTTGCGGGCCCGCAGCCCTTCGGAAACCGCGGCCAACAAACAACTGCAGACAACACAGATCAACAGGGCAAATCCAAACGTATAAAGGGCGCTGTCTTTATTCATTTTCATCCGGCTTTTCCCTGGAATACTTTAAGGCGTGCGGAGCGTTTTTTAATGTGGCGGCCTACGACACAATGGTCAATCAGCGGCGCGAACGCATTCATAAAAAGAATGGCCAGCATAACCCCTTCCGGATATGCGGGGTTAAACACCCGGATCAGGACGACAAGCGCTCCGGTCATCAGTCCGAACACCCACCGCCCGGGATTTGTCGCGCAGGACGACACCGGGTCCGTGGCCATAAAAACCGCTCCAAACGCGAACCCGCCCATCACCAGATGCCAGTGCGGCGGAAGAGAAAAAAACGCAAGCGCCTCCGGCCCCCGCAACAAAAAAAGGAAACTGCTCGTAACAAGCAGCCCCAGGCCGCAACCCGCGACAATCCGCCAGCTGGCAACGCCGGTGACCAACAGAAACACCAGCCCCAAAAGGCAGGCGAATTTAGACGTTTCGCCGATACACCCGGGGATAAATCCCCAGAACATATTTGAAAAACTGTATCCGGCCTCCCGCAGGGCAGACACCGCCTGCCCGCCATGACCGGCCGCGGACAACACCGCCAGCGGCGTGGCCCGGCTGACTCCGTCGACCGCCACCCAGACCCGGTCCCCGGAAAACCGCGCCGGATAAGAAAAAAACAAAAACGCCCGGGACACCAGCGCCGGGTTAAAAACATTATATCCCGTCCCGCCGAAGATCTCTTTCCCGATCACCACGCCGAAAGAGACGCCCGCCGCGACCTGCCAAAGGGGAACCGTGGGCGGCATAATAAGAGTGCACAACAACCCCGTCACCAGAAATCCTTCGCTGATCTCGTGCTTGCGGACCACCGCGAAAAGCACCTCCCAGAAACCACCGGCCGCGTACGCGACCAGCATGATCGGCAGGACTTTCAACAGCCCCTGCCCCACGCATGCCAAAAAACGGATATCCTCTCCCCGCGCCAGAAGAACCTGATACCCGGTGTTGTAAACCCCGGCCGCCAGGCATGGCAAAAGGCTGATAACGACAAACGTCATGACACGCTTTAAATCGAGTGAATCACGGATAAACGGGGCTTGAGGCGTCCTGGTTCCGGGGGTGAAAAAAAAGGTGTCCAGAGCTTCGTATACAGGATAAAATTTGGCCAACGGGCTTCCGGCGGAAAAATGCCGCCCCAGGCTTTGAAGTTTTCGGGCCAAAAATGTCACAGGACTACTCCTCCCCCTCTTTTTCGAGCCGTGTCAGCCCCTGTTGGATCACCCTGCCCACGTCAAATTTAGACGCGCAGGCGAACGAGCATAAGGCAAAATCCTCTTGCGCGCATTCCAAAAGCCCCAGGCGAAGGGCTTCTTCCATATCCCCCGCCGTAATCGCGCGGACTAAAAAATATGTTAAAACATCCAGGGCCACATAATCGTCATACAGATGGGGTAAAACAATCGCCCGCCGGCTGCCGTGCATGCCGGTATCGAGGGATACGGGGGCCGCCGCCCTCCTGGGGAAAGACGAAAAAAAAGTCCTGGAAAAACTGTATTTATTCCCCCCGGGGCGAATCCACCCCAGGAACTCCCGGTTCCCGCCCTGAGGCAGGGCTGTCACCTGCTGATCGTAAAAACACACGTATCCGTCCAGGCCGGCATCCGTCCCCCTTAACACGCTCCCGGAGATATAGCGCAATCCGGCCGGCTGCGGCCCGGGAAAGAGATGCCGGAGAGGCGCGCCCAAGATCGTTTCGCCGTAAAACCGGGCCGGGGCGCCTTCTCCCGTGACCGCGATCGTCCGCCGCGGGATAAACCGCCCTTCCAGAATAAGGTCCGCGACGCGGCAAACATCTTCTGCGCCGATATACCAGACAAGATCACCTTTCCCGACGGGATCGAGATGATGAATAAACGTGCTGATATTCCCGGCCGGGTGCGGGCCGGCAAACCCGACGACAGAAACACCTTTCGCCTCCCGGATCGCGCGGGAACGCGCCGCAGGAGAACAACAGACAAACACGTTTCCGGGCGTCAATCGTTTAAGAATCTCCAGGCCCTGGTGAAACCGCGCTTCGCGCCCTTCCAGGACAAAATCCAAATCCGGGGACAGGGGGTCGGTCATATGCGCCTGCACAAAAATCGCTTTTGGCCGGCGGCCCGGGTCCGCTATTTTAGAAAAAGGCCTCTGCCGAAGACACGGCCACACGCCGGCAACCAGCATCCGTTCAACAAGGCTGTCCGGAGAAAAATTTTTGATTTCCGCAGCAGAAATTTTAGGGAAAGAAAGCGCGTCCTGCTTTCCGTCGCAAAGGACCGTAACCGCCGACAAAGACCGTTTTTCCCCCCGCATGATCCCGGCGACCGTGCCGCTGGCAGGAGAAACAATTTTGACCCGTCGGTCATCCTTATGTTCCAAAAGCGGGGAACCGACTTTAACGGAATCCCCGGCCTTAACAACCGGCCTTAAACGCAAACCGTAAAAATCAAAAGGCTGCACCGCAACCGTGGAAGGGAGCGCTAGTGATACTTTTTTACGCTCGGCCGAGCCCGGCAAACGGATGTCCCGGCCTTTATGGATCCGTATAATGTTCATCCCGCGCTATCTATCTTTATCGTATTGCCCTTTTAGGGTTTTAATCTTCTTTAAACACGCCGGCAGCCGGCTGAGGATTCCTTCCTGACCTCTCCCTTTGACGGCTCAGGCCAGACCAACCCGTTCGATCCCCAGGGCGATCGCTCCCCCGCCGCCAAAACATACGCAGACCACTCCCTTCGTCTGCTTGCGCCGCCTTAAGACATGCGTTAACGTGACCAGGCACCGCAAGCCCGCCGCGCCCAAAGGATGCCCCAGGGCAATGTCTCCGCCGTTAACATTAAATTTCTCCTCTGGAATACCCAACTGGTCCCGGGCAGCCAGCGCGGCCGCCGCAAAGGCTTCACAAATTTCAAAAGCATCAACGTCCCCCAAGCGCCAGCCGCATTCCCGGCAGCATTGTTTCACCGCTTCCCCGGCGGCCCCGAAGATATCCCGCGGCGGCACATAAACGCAGGCGTATCCGCGGACGGCCGCCAGCGGAGGGCGCGGGGATATTTTTATATACTCCTCCGATGCGGCCAAAACAACGCACGCCCCGTCCGCCGGAGCCGAGGCGTTCCCGGCCGTGATCGTCCCGTCCGGCTGAAAAACCGGCGGCAACTGGCTCAAACGCTGCAGGTTGATCGTCGGACGCGGACACTCATCCTGCTCCAGCGTTTTATTGTCTCCCAGGGAAATCGGCACCAGTTCCCCGGCAAAATCGCCCTGACGTTGAGCGCTTAACGCCCGGGAATGACTCATAAACGCGTACTGATCCTGCGCCTCACGGGAAATTTTACGCGCCCGGGCCAGGTCTTCGCACAGATCCCCCATCAGCCGCCCCGTCATGGAACACTGAAGCCCATCCACCTGTAAACTGGACAAGCGCTCCCCGGACAACGTGATGATCTCCGGATTATGCGAAGCTGATTCCACGGCGACCGCAGCGGCCAGGTGAAGAGGAGAAGCCCGCAAGGCGCTAATAATATTAAGAAAGGCCTGAACGCCGGAGGCGCACACGTTGCCGACAGAGTAGGCGGGAACATGATCCGGAACGCCGGCCGCCAGGGCGATTGACCGCGGCAGATTCTGCCCCAGCCCGGCCGACACCGCGTTGCCGACCACCACTTCCTGAATGTCCTCCGGGGCAAGGCCGCCCTGTTTTAATCCGGCCCGCAGGACGGCGGCCGCCAACTCGTGCGGGAAAACAGACTTGAACCCTTTAAATGTTTTTCCGATCGGCGACCGCAGGCTTTCAAGGATATAAATAGGATCCTGTTTCATATCAAATGTTGTTTATGATGGCGTCAACATCAACATGTTTTTTAACAAGCTGCCGGGCTTCCGCAATTTTATCTTTATCGGTCTTCTGAATTTTACAGATCAAATTTTCTATTTTACCGGCCACTTTATACGTGTCGTCCTCGGTGATCAAAATAGGAATATGGCTTTTCTCCAAAAGGTCGACGATCTTGACGTTGGGGGTAAGCCCGCCTGTCAGCATAATCGCCGAAACCTGCGTTTTTTTCCCCTGAGACACCAGATGAGAGCTGACCGCCGCTAGAATATTGTCCACCCGGTCTCCGGACGTGATGACCATCGTCCCGTCGGTAATATAATTGATCATATTATACGGCTCCATGGCGGCGATAATCGTGTTCTTGACTTTGCGGTTCAGGCTGGTGTGGCCGCACAATAACTGCAGATTGAGCTCTTTCATCAATTGCCCAACAGTCGGAGAGCTGAGAATGGGATCCTGGGGGATAAGTCCAAGAAGAAGCAGTCCTTTATTTTTTAACCCTTCCTGGAGGGCTTTCTGAACCCGGTCATATTTCTGAGGAAGGACTTTGTTGACGATAACACCCAACACCGGGACCTGTTTGGCATCAAACAACGCTTTATTCAGCATGATTTCATCGATGCTGCGGCCAATCCCACCCTCCGAAACGATAATAACCTTAGAGTGCAACATGCTGGCCACCTCCGCGTTGGACAAATCAATGACAGCGCCCACGCCAGCGTGCCCGGTGCCTTCAATGATAATGGCGTCCTTGCCCTTGGTCAACGACAGGAAACATTGTTCAATTTTCTGCCGCAGGGTGTCCGGCTGCGGATTAAAAATATACTTTTCCGTGAATCCCCGTCCGACAGTGACCGGGCTCATCCATTTGATTTTTTCCTGACAGCGGTAAACTTCCCCGATCAAATAACTGTCTTTATCCACTGTCTGGCCGGAGAAATTCACCGTCTGCTGGCCGACGGGTTTCATAAAAGTCGTTTTCAGCTTCCGTTCCTGAAACGTCCGGTACAGCCCCAAAGAAACCGTCGTCTTCCCCGCATTCTGATAGATGGAAGAAATAAATATGTTTTTCATCTTTTTCATCGGAAAAAATCCCCTCTTTTTACAAGCTTGAAAAATTTTACCACACAACCTTCTGGCTGAATACCTTATTTTTGTCTTACGAGAACACGCTCATTATAAAAACTTTTTGTTTTGGGAGACCAAAGATATCCGCCCCGGGCCGGCTTTGCCAGCATGGATTTTTCTTGTGGCGCTTCTAATCCTGCCGACAAATTCCCAATCAGCCCCGCAGGGAAAACCGAGGAGGACATCAAAGCCAGGCTCAACCTGCCAGCCATTTGCCGGCCAGGGGCGAGACCTCATGAATAATTCGCTGCACGAAATGAGCCGGCGTCTTAACCTGCGGCGAACATCCCCGAAACAGAAGGAAGATAAACAAAAAGGGGAGGCGCTTTGCCTCCCCTTTTCATAATTCCCCGGCTGGCCGGTCCCCCACCCCCCCGCTATTCCTCCGACAGCTCAAATTCTAAAATCACCTGATTCCAGAACCTCCAGGCTTCCTTCTCTTTTCGGAAAATCTGAATGATATCCACCCGATTACCTTGAAAAGGAGGGGTGTCGGGTTTCTGGTTGACCTTCTCGGTGGTTTGCGTGATCCGTGCCACGGCATACTCGTCATCCGCCCCTAAAAACACATAAGACATCAACGCATATTTTAAATCATAATCCTCAAAAATCCGGGGTAACTGCTGGCTTATTTTATTATACGCCGGGGACTGCGAATGGATAGTCTGCAACACCGCAGAGATATCCTCCTTTTCGGTCGCCTGTAACCCCTCCAGAACGAGCCCCCGGAGAGTGTCTCCCAGGGATGTCTCCGCCCAGGCACCCGTCGCAGCTATAAAGAATAATACCCACAATATCAAAATAGCCGGCACTTTTTTCATCATGCTCCTCCTTGTTCATTTATAAATATTCGGCCACGGAAGCCCCGCATCCAGGGGCGTTAGACCTATTAACAAGTCACTTTACGGAATGATCTGACGTCTTGCCATAGGCGCAGCAAAAAAGCGTGTTATGCTCTTACCTTCATCCATGGGCACGTCCAGGGGCTTCTGGGAAGGCAGATACAATCAGGGAAACAATCTCCTGAGGACTGCAAATTAAGAAAAAAGGAGGAATCCTTTTGCCAAGGATCACCTCGCAACCGTTTTGTTTCACACCTTGAACGATCTTCGCCCTGTTATTAAGAAATTTTATATTTACTGACCATGTCCTGCAGCCCTTTGGCGCTATTATAAAGCTGTTGAGAAGACATCGTCAAGGATTCTGCGGTGCCGGCGAAGTTTTCGGTTATAGAAGAATTTTGCTCCATAGAAGCCGCCTGTTCTTCTGTGGAACTGGAAATCCCCTGGGTCTGTTCGGAGATGCTTTTAATATCTTCAACGACATGTTTCAGGCTTTCTTCGACCGCCTGAGATAATTTCACCCCGTTTTCAACCTGCTTCATACTGTTCGTGATCAATTTGGTGATCTCGTTGGCGGAAGCGGCGCTGCGTTCCGCCAGTTTACGCACCTCATCAGCGACCACGGCGAAGCCTTTCCCGTGTTCCCCGGCCCTGGCCGCCTCTATGGCCGCGTTCAGTGCGAGCAAGTTTGTCTGATCGGCGATCTCCGTAATTAAAGAAATAACATTATTAATATTCTTAGCGCTGCGGGCGATTTCTTCCATCGCCGCCATTGATTTCGCCATATTCGTTCCGGAGTCCGCGACATTTTTCGCCGCTTTTTGGGCAAGATCATTCGCCCGATTGGAATCCATGGCGTTCGCCTGGACCGTTCCGGAAATATGCTCAAAACTCGCGGACTGCTGTTCAGCGCCTTCGGATATCTGCTGAGACACGGACGACAGATCCCGGGAGGTCTCCACAAACAGCTCTACGCCCACCTGAACGCATCTTAAAATATCCGCCACCTGCGCGATAAACGCATTGATCTTCTGGGAAAATTCGCCCATTTCATCCTGAGACAAGACATTAACGCGGCTTGTCATATCCCCCGTCATAATCGCGTCCAACGTTTTGGTAATCTCCATCAGCGGCCTGGTAATGCCGCGGCTAAAAGCCCCCGCGCAAAAAAAGTTAAAACCCAAACAAAAAAGAAACACGCCCCCCAAAAGAAAAACGGTCCTTTTTAAATCGGTGATGACGTTCTGTTTCTTTAGGGTGGCATTATGAACCTCCTGGGAAGCCAAGCTTTCTATCTGCGAAACCAACGCCCCCTTCAGGCTCACCAGTTGTTCCCCCTTCCCCAAAACCGCCTTGTCCATGTCAAGCAAACGCATGGTTTCCTGCTGATATTTATCCAGAGCGGAATCCAGCGACTTCTGAACGCTCTCCGCTACGGCGAGCTGCCGGACCGCGTCTTGAATCGCCTGAATATTCTGCTGAATTGACTTTATATACGTTTCCTCGCCGGTCAGTAAATAATAATTCTGTTCATTCTGGATCACCTGAAACCAAAGCCCCTTCACCTGATCCAGTCCTTGGCTCCTGACGACCGCGTCCACTTCCTGCGCGGCACTGATCATCTGCCCTAAAATCCCCTGACGTTTTTCAACACCCCGTTTCTTGATCAAAGAAACCATTTCCTGAAAAGACGCGCCATACTCCTCTATTTTTTGTAACAAGTCCTCTCGCGAAGCCCCCTCGGGCACGCTCGAAACCAGGGCAGAAAGCTGCTGTCCGTTTTTTAAAAGGCGATTGTGATACAAAAAAAATGTTTTGGCGAAATTATCATCATAGTTTTGAAGATATTGAGTAACGGCGCTCTCCATGCCCGCCACAGTCGCCAAAGATTCTTGCGCCAGCCGGATTTGCTCCATATGGTTATTAAGGATCTGCTCCATCCTCCTGGCTCCCCCCATACCATTATGAATCGCTACTCCGCAGAAAAGAAAAAAAACAAGACTCACAGAGCCAAAAGCCAGCCAAATTTTTTCTGATAATTTTAATTTTTTAAATATTTCTTTAATTCGGTGCATGCGGACTGTCCTTTGTTTATTCCCGGCCAGCCGTAAACAGCAAACGCCCCTGCCCCGGCCTCATAGCCAAGCCTTTCATGATTCTAAAGGATTTCGCGGATCCCTTGCCCATGACTGCGGCCCCCGAATAATAAAAGAGTAACAATGAATGTGATGATGCATAGGAATGATTATATATTAGAAGGTTATTAATATTATAAGCAGAAATTTAAATGTATAAATATAATTTATATTTTTTTCCTAATGTATTAAAATGTCGAAATAAACAGATCGAGTCTTCCGGCCCGCCCGGCCGGACAAAGCTCTTGTTTCACACCCGTTTTAGGAGTAGCATAAAAGTGATTTCGTTGTCTTAATAATTTCAGCGAGGAAAGGCATATGGCCCGGCACATCCACACCAAAAATATCGCCCCTAACGGCGAGTATAATTTACAAGAAATTATTGATGGCATTATAGATCCTTTTTATATTATTGATGTCGCAAATCATCGGATCGTCGGGGCCAACAAAGCGGCCCGCCAATCCCCCTTGGGCCCCGACTGTCTCTGCTATACCGCCATGCATCACTCCGAGACCCCCTGTCACGAGCAGAATTTACCCTGCCCCCTGACGACCATCCAAGAAACCCTTAAGCCGGTCACCATGGAACACGTTCATTTCGACAAAGAAGGTTCCCGCCGTTATTTCGAAATCAACGCCTATCCTATTTTTGACCAAGAAGGCCGCATCAAACAAATTTTAGAGCACACCATTGATATTACGGATCGGAAACGCCATGAGAACGCCATCCTGGAATCCGAAAAGCGATACCGGCAACTTTATGAAACCAGCCGGGATGGGTACGTGATGGTTGACATGAACGGTCATATCAAAGAATTCAATCATACGTTCCAGAACATGCTGGGGTACAAATCCCCGGAGATCAAAACGCTGAACTGCTGGGACATCACGCCCCCGCGCTGGCACCCGGCAGAAAAAAAAATATTGGAAGAACAGGTCTTGGCCCTGGGGTATTCCGAGCTTTATGAAAAAGAATTTATCCGCAAAGACGCCACCCTTGTCCCTGTCGAGTTGAGGACCTACCTCTTGCACGACCACTCCGGTAACCCTGCCGGCATGTGGTCTTTCGTAAGAGACATTTCCAAAAACAAAGAGGAAGAAATCAAACGTGAAGCCCTTCGCAAGGAAATCGAAACGGAAAAACGCAAACTGGAACAGATCCTGAACATCGACCGGACCATGGCGTCTATCAGCAATCTCAACCATCTCGTCGATTTTGTCATTGAAAAAGCCACGGAAATCCTTGAGGTCGAGCGCTGTTCCCTCATGCTGCTGGATCCGAACAGCAAAGAATTGACGATCCGGGGGGCCAAGGGGGTGAATCCCGATCATATCACATCCACGCGCATCAAATTAGGGGATCCCTTGGCCGGAATTGTCGCTCAGGAAGGCCAGCCGTTGCTCATAAACAACATTGAAGAGGAGAAAAAATTCTGCCGCCCAAACCGTCCAGGTTACAAGAACAAATCCTTCATGATCGCCCCCATCACACTCCAAAATAAACTGGTCGGGGTCGTCAATGTGGCGGACAAGAAATCCCCCTATGACCCTTTTTTCGCAGACATTGACCTGCGTATCCTCTGCACGATTATCCGGCAGGCGGCCACGTCGATCGAAAACGCGACGAATTACCGGGAACTGGAATATCTGTCTGTATCCGACCCTTTAACCGGTATTTATAATTACCGTTATTTCATTCGGACGCTGGACAAAGAAATCGAACGGGCCACCCGATATCACAGCCCCATGTGCCTGTTGATGCTCGACATCGACAACTTTAAAGCTTACAACGACGACTTCGGACATCTGGAAGGAGATGTGCTGCTCAAAAGGATCAGCACCGTATTTAAAAACAATCTCCGGGCCGTCGATACGGTATGCCGTTATGCGGGGGACGAATTTGTGGCGATTCTGCCCCAGACCAATATTGAGCAGGCGAGAATCGTGGCCGGCAAGGTGACCGAGAGCATCAAAAATCTCAAAGGCAAACGCCCGGTTTCTGTGAGCGTCGGAGCCGGAGAATATTCGGCGCACAGTGACCGCCGGGATATTATTTTAAAAACGGACCAGGCCCTGTATCAGGCCAAACGGGAGGGCAAAGGCCGGATATGCTGCTTTCGATAAACAGCCGTTAAGGATGATTTTCCGACAGGTACATCTCAAGATGCGTCAAGGTGTTGATCCCGATATTCCCGTCCGACTTAATTCCTTCCAGTTTCTGAAAATGAAGAATGGCCTTCTGGGTCTTCTTCCCCATCTTTCCGTCAATGGGCCCCGGATCAAGTCCCGCCTCTTTTAAAGCCGTCTGAATGGCCGCGGTGTTTAACTCCCCATCCACAACCAGCCCGAAACGCTCAAAACGCGTCAGGGCGTCCCAGGTCTTAAAATCCACAAACCGGGACGCTTTCAGGCCTTGGTCTTGCTGAAAATCTTCGATGGCCTGTCTCGTGTTTCCTCCGAGGATTCCGTCAACTTTGCCGATCCGGTAGCCATACAATTTTAACAATTTCTGAACCTCTGCAACCCGGACGTTCGGTTCCATGGGCACAACTTCACCCAATATCTCTTTCTCTTCCGCGCCTTCTTTCTGCAATAAACGGTATACAACATCACAGCCGGACAGCAACGCCGCGCCCAAAAACAGCATCAGGACAAACATCATCCGATGATCACGCCGCCATGCCTTGATCATAATCGGTCCCCTTTTGAATTTATTTATTTCCGGAGAAAATCTTTAATCTTTAAATAAAACGTAAACGGGGAGTACAGCCCGATATATTTCGTGTAACCGATCCGCGCGCATTGCGCTAAAACATTGTCCGTATCAGCGACGTCGGAGGCAATGGCCGTCACCCCGCTGACCGCATGATGCACTTTATAGATAATAATATCCACGACAAACCGGGGGTCGTGGTGTTGAACATCCCGGCTCTGCAAAACGGAATGAACGGCGGTCAAAACGGATTCCAGGGAAACAGCCGCGTCCGGCTTCACCTCCAGAAAAATAATGTGCGGGTCCGCCCGCTCAATCAAAAGGCCGAGTTGATGCATGTCCTCCGCGACTGTAACTGCGCAGCGCTTCTGCTGCAGCTGCTGGCTCATTTCCCGGAGGACATTTTTTTCATAACCATACAAAAGGATCCTTTTCCCGGAGGAGGCGGCCCCGCTCATCTGCGCAGCAGAAGGCGAGCTCTTCTGCTGCAAATCTTCTACTGTTTGAGGAGAGAGGTCCTGCGTGCTGAGGTTATCCTTGTCTTTAATAAAAACACTCAATTCCCGGGCGACCTCCGCGAACAGTTTATTCGCATCAATCGGCTTCACCAAAAACCCGTCCACGCCAATCGCCCGAAAAGAATCTTCCATTTTCGCTCTGGCCGTTATAATCAGGACCGGAATCCGTTCGGTAGCCGGATCCTTCCTCAACTCTTTAAAAAAGAGATACCCGTCCATTTCCGGCATTAAAACGTCGGCGATAATCAACTGCGGCCGGTCTTTTTTCGCCTTAGCCAGCCCTTCAACCCCGTTGGTCGCTACAATCACCTCATATCCCTGCCCTTCCAGCATCGCCTGCATCAGGTCAAGGATTTCCCGGGCGTCGTCAACTAATAAAATTTTTTGTTTCATACTCTTTTCATCTTTTCGTTGTTCATCCTGTGTCCGGGTCATTATACAAACGATCCCTTAAAAGATAAAGGGATATCCTCTTCTTTTAACAAAAAAGTCCGCTATGTATCGCCATCCGAACCAGGAAACAGCTGGGTCAAGGCGTTCCGAAGGGCCGTTGTCCCAATGACCATTTTCCCGTTTATAAAAAACGTCGGGGTCGCGGACACACCGCGAAAACGGGCTTCCACGATCTCCCTCTCTATGGCGGATTCAACGGCGCTGTCCTGAACACACGCCTCCAACTGCCCCATGTCAAGGCCGGAAGACCGGGCATAGGCCTTAAAATATGTTTCCCCGCCCTCGCCGGCCCGGCTCCATTCCGTTTGTGCAGAAAACAAAAGGTCATGAAAAGGCCAAAAATATTTCTGGCGCGCCGCACATTCCGCATATACGGCGCTGCGGAACGCTTGGGGATGAATTTCTTCAATCAAAAAATACCGGAATTCCAGGAAAATCCGGTCCGCCTCCCTGGCTAAAAACTCCTTCAAAATCCCCTGCCCTTTGGCGCAGGCGGAACACTGAAAATCAGAATATTCGATAATGTGAACCGGGGCATCAGGATGGCCAAGCGTTTTAGAAACAGTTGCCGGACTTACGGTATCCCGAGCGCGTTGTGTTTTCGCCCACCGGACCAGGCCAATCAGCCCGACGAACGCAACAATAATGAAAACGCTTAAAATTTCTTTTTGCCGTTTCATCCCTTCCCTGCCTTCCCGGCGCTCCCCGTCATTACGGCGCAGAGGCCTTCCTCTCTACTTTATATAAAGCAAAATGATGAATTTGTAAAGTCATCGGCCCCAGATGCCAATCTTCATAAATATGCCGACCGACCGGAATAAACCGGAACACGGCGCCCATGGCTCCGGAAAAATGTTTATCTTTATCATGGGAATGCAACGCCGGCGCCGTGATATAAACCGGCCGCCCCTGGGAGATTAAATCATTGACGGTTTGTTTAAACTTTTCCAGCTGAATTTCGGACAAGACGGCCAGGCTCTGCGGCCGAACCAGCGTCTCGCGCCCTGAATAATAAATCATAAACAAAGCCTCGTCTCCGGCAATAATCACGGCGTTGGGCTCGGTAAGACGGCCCGCCCAGAGGCTGTATCCCGGCAAAGCGGCCGTCGTATGACGAAACCACAATTTGGGGAGCATATATTGGACCATTAAGCTGATCATAATGATTAAAACCGCCGCCCCGGCAAACAGAAAAACTTTCCCCTTCCGGACAAGGGCCGATAAACAAAACCCTAAAGCCAGACATAACGGCGGCAGAACCGGGAGAAAAAAACGGGAGGTGGACGTGGTGTTGAGGTTTCCATAGAAAAGCAACGGGCCGAGCAGCCACAAAAGGAGGAAAACAGCCGTGCGCCACCGCCGGCGCGCGAGGGCAAGCAGCCCCAGGAAAGACAAAAGCATCCCGGTTTCGGTCATTGATTTAACAAGATAAACCCCGCTCAACAACAAGCGGGAAGAGTCCACGCCCAGGTAATTCTGCGTGAGCCCCGCCGCCCAGAAACGCCTAAGCTGGCTCAGATAGACATCCCGGTTCTCCTGAAAAAGAAACGGGACATGAAATGCAACGGCCACAAACAAAGCTGTCCCGGCCCATAACCAGAACCGGGAAAGCAAAAAGGGCGACCGGTCCGGCCTGCAGGCCTCCGGAGGCACGAAAAACAAAAACAACAGCGCCGGCAACATCAGGCAAGCATCCTGCATCCGCGCGGCTCCCGCCAACCCCAAAAAACACGCCGATATAAAAAAAGAACCTTGGGAGCGAGGAGGGCAATCCCGGATTAAAAAAAACATTCCGGCCATTAAAAAACACAGCGCCGGCATCTGACTCTGCCCATACACAGAAAGTCCAAGAAAAATCGGGGAAACCGATAACACCAGGGCGCTGACAACGCCGGCCGACGCGTTAAAAAGCGCCTTGCCCATGTAATAGGTGAGCAAAACCGTTACCGAGCTGAAAACCACGCTCATCGTGTTAACGGCCAGGACCGGATCCCCTAATCCGAGCTTCTCTCCCATCCAGATAAAACCCGCGGCTAAAAGCACGGTCAGCGGATACCCGAACCCGAATAAAAAATGCACCTGGTGGTCTTTCAAGGTGGCCTGCGCCTGCATAACAAGATTTAACGTATCCACATGATACGGCCCCCGGCTGATGAAACAGGCCCGAACAATCAGGCAGGACAAAAAAAGCGCCCAAGGGAAAAATGGGAAAGCCATCCGTTTCCAAAAAAAAGAAGTCGAGGGGGCAGGTTTCATATTTATATTTTATAAGGACACATGTCCTCTACAAAGCCGGCTCAACATGAACGTAGACAAAAATCTCTTGACCGAAGCGTCGCCGGAGGGTTTCTTCCACCGAAGTAGAGATGTTGTGCGCTTCCATAATATTCAAATCTTTGGAAACCTTAATATGGATATCGATAGCCATATTTCTGCCGATGCGTCTTGTCTTAAGATTATGCGGGTATTTCACTCCCGGGATATTCCCGATGATCGCAATGATTTCATCTTCCACCTCGTCATCGAGGGACGCCTCCATTAATTCGTTGAGGCTCTCTTTTAAAACCGAAAACGCCATGTACATAATCAAAAGGCTCACGCAAATGGCGGCCAAAGGATCCAGGACCCGCCACGTCGGGCCCAAAACAATCGCGCCGGATATCCCGCATAAAACCGCGACGGACGACAGGGCGTCGGAACGGTGATGCCAGGCATTGGCGACAATGGCCCGGCTCTTAATTTCCTGCCCAACAGAAACTGTTTTACGGTAAAGGACTTCCTTCATGCCGATAGAAATCGCCGCCGCTAAACAAGTGAACCATTCGGGGGCCGGCATCGTTTCCCCCCGCAAAAAAGCCGCCACCTCCTGCCCCCCCTGAATCAAAATCTTTCCCCCCACCAAAAACAAAATAATCCCGATAAAAGCGGCGACAAGCGTTTCTATTTTTCCATGGCCGTAATCGTGGGACTTGTCGATGGGTTTTTCCGCCCCTTTAAACCCGATCAATACGGCCAAGTCCGTCGTAAGGTCGGACAAAGAATGCAGCGCGTCCGCAATAATCGCCTCGCTACGGCCAAAAATTCCGGCCAGGAACTTAATCCCGGACAAAAAGACATTAATCACAATGCCGACAAAAGTAATGCGGTATGCTTTTTGATTCGCTTTGTCCATATCTCTCAAAAGGCCATAACGGGGAAAACATTCTCGAAAGCGCGGCTTAAAAGTATTTTTAAAAAGCCCACGGGCAACGGCGGGGGCAAACCGGGGTTTACTTTATCAGCTTCCGGATTGCGTCGAATAAAAGAGAAAAATCAGACGTTTTGGCAACATACTCATCGGCACCGGAGGCTCTGGCCTTAGCGGAATTAATCGCTCCAATATCCCCGGTCATAACAATAATCGGAATAGGGCGGTCTCCCATTTTCGCTTTAATCGTCTGACAAGCGTCAAAACCGTTCATGCCAGGCAAAACCGTGTCCAAAATAACCAAATCCGGCTTCTCGAAAAGGGCTTTCTCAATTCCTGATTCGGCATCCCCCGCGGTGATCGGCTGAAAGCCGTTCGCCTCCAGCATGGCCGCTAAGGCTTTTATGATAGTTTTGCTGTCTTCTATCAATAAAATTTTTTTCATAACCAACCTTTCTTTTCTCTCTCGCTTCTCAGGGCAGAAACCGGGATCTAAAAATATTATTTCTCCCGGCCAATCGCAAACGCCTTTCCTAAACACTGCCGGACAGCAAAATACCTCCGGTCCCCCGGAGAAAACATGAACGGCGCTACCTTTTCCACATCCGGAACCCCGGCAGAGTCCAGACACGACGCGTCCGCCTTAACATCTTTAATTTCCCCTATAAACTGGGTATGCCCGCCGATCGGGACGGTCTGGATCACCTGACACTCTAAAATGACCGGGAACTCTTTAATATAAGGAGCATCGACAAGATCGCTGTCAACCACCGTCAGAGACAAGGCTTTGCATTTATTTTCATCCCGTCCGGAAACCATCCCTAAATAATCCGCTTCCTTAATATATTTTTGTGAAGGGATATTGACCGTGAAGGCCCGCTTTAACATCAAATTCCCGTAAGTATATGTCGCCTCCCGCAACGAAACCGCGACACAGGGCGGGGAAGAGCAACAGATCCCTCCCCACGCGGCCGTCATCATATTCGGGGACCCTTCCCGGTCATACGTCCCGATGACTAAAACGGGCGTGGGATAAATAAAAGTCTTGGGGCCGAGAGATTTTTTCATAAGCTATGCGTTATTATATCAAATCTCATTGGATCTGGCATGCTTTCCTGCATTTTTTTCGGGCAAGGACTCTTGGCCCGAAGCCCCCTGGTAACATGCCTTTATCAACCATTATCTCTTTTGAGATTTTTCAATCTTGGCCCAGGAATCCCGCAGCGTGACAGTGCGGTTAAAAACCGGCTGACCGGGAGCGCTGTCAACGGGATCAACACAAAAATAGCCAAGCCGCTCAAACTGATAAGAAACACCCGCTTGGGCCTGGCGCAAGAACTCTTCCATTTTACAATTCCGTAAAATTTCCAAGGAGTTCGGGTTAAGGTTCTCTTTGTAATCCTGCCCATTTGCGGTGTCGGACGGATCGGGTTTTGAAAAAAGATAGTCGTAGAGCCGGACCTCGGCATCAAAAGCGTGTTCAGCCGAAACCCAATGCAGGGTCGCTTTTACTTTACGTCCATCCGGAGAATCCCCTCCCCTCGAGGCGGGGTCGTAGGTGCACCGCAGTTCCGTCACCTCCCCATTCCTGTCTTTAATCACCTCTTGGCAGGTAATAAAATAAGCATATCGCAGGCGAACCTCCTGCCCGGGAGAAAGGCGGTAAAATTTAGGCGGAGGATTTTCCCGGAAATCGTCTTTCTCAATATAAAGGACCCGGGAAAAACGCACCCGCCGCGTCCCGGATTGGGGGTCTTCCGGGTTATTCACGGCTTCCAACTCTTCGGTTTGCCCTTCAGGATAATTTGTGATCACGACTTTCAAGGGGCGCAAAACCGCAAAGACGCGCAAAGCCTTTTTATTCAAATCCTCCCGCAGGCAATGTTCCAAGAAGCTGACATCTACGGTTCCCTCCATTTTGGCGACCCCGATGCGTTCGCAGAAAGTCCGGATCGCGTCTGGAGTGTATCCCCGGCGGCGCAACCCTGACAAAGTCGGCATACGCGGATCGTCCCACCCGCGGACATATCGCCCGGATACGAGTTCGAGCAATTTTCTTTTGCTCATAACGGTATACGTCAGGTTCAGCCGGGCAAACTCAATCTGCTGCGGATGGCAAGGCGTCTTCAGCTCATTCAGAAACCAGTCATACAGGGGACGGTGGTTTTCAAATTCCAGGGTGCAGACCGAATGAGTAATCCCTTCTATGGCGTCGGAAAGACAATGCGCGAAATCATACATAGGGTAAACGCACCACTGCGTCCCGGTGCGGTGATGAGCCGCCTTTCGAATGCGGAAAATCGTCGGGTCCCGCATATTGATGTTAGGAGACGCCATGTCTATTTTCGCCCGCACCACATGCTGCCCTTCTTCATATTCGCCGCGCCTCATCCGCTGAAATAAATCCAAATTTTCCTCAACCGAACGGTTCCGGTAAGGGCTCTCCTGCCCCGCGTCTGTCAGGGTTCCCCGGGTCCGCCGGATATCTTCCGCGCTCTGGCTATCCACATAAGCCCGGCCGATCTTAATCAGCTGCTCCGCGTATTGATATAACTGTTCAAAATAATCGGATGCAAAAAAAAGCTTGTCCTTCCAGTCAAACCCCAGCCAGCGCACGTCGTTCTGGATAGACTGCACGTATTCATCTTCTTCCTTGCACGGATTGGTGTCATCAAAACGCAAATGACACATCCCGTTGTTTTCTTTGGCAATGCCGAAGTTCAGACAAATTGACTTCGCGTGCCCGATATGCAAATACCCGTTGGGTTCCGGAGGGAACCTGGTTACGACTTTTCCTCCGTGTTTCCCGGAGGCGATGTCCTCCGCGACAATGGCCCGGATAAAATCCGCGGAGCTTTTCGATTGTGTTGAATCCGGGGAAGGATAGTCCTCCGGTTTTTTTATAGAATTTTCATGGGACGACATGCTGGATTCCTGTTTTTCATCGATTTTAAAAATTAATTGGAGTTTGATTATATCACAACCTGCCCCGGAAGCATACTTTTAGTCTTAGCCTGCGCCTCAAACGCATAACAATCAAAGGCGTTTCCAGTTTACACTCCCTGCGGTCGTGGGGTATTCAAAACCAACAGGCAAGCATCTTTTTACCAAAAACAGTCATAAGAACGCCACAGACCGGGCCCAAAAAAATACCCAAAACAAAACCAAACGGCAAAGTCCCGGTTAACGCGGCGTTAACAGTCCCTATCATCAAACCCGCGTAAAGCCCATACCTCATCCCTGCGTCCAGACAGGAATCCTGGCCCAACGCGCGAAAAAGTTTTTTACCCCACAGCCACCCGCAAAAACCACCCCAGCAGACTCCCCACTCTCCCCACCAAAACAAAGGCAGCGCCACCGGAGGAGAGAGCCGTCCGCCCGCAAGAGCCATACGGACCCCCATCAAGATAAAGAGACAACTCAGGGCCCCCGCGCACAGGACGCTGACTGTCAAAAAAATATATTTCACCCGTTCCAAAGTCATACCCTGCCCCATTCTAAAATTATGTCCATCCCAGGTGACGGTAAAAATCCGGAACCGGCCCAGCAGGACAGCTATGGCAAATCTGCAGGCTGTCCGGATACGATAAAGGCAACTGCCCTTTATAATGTTCCCGGAGAGCCTCCTGATGACGCAAAAGAAAACATTGCCGCGCCGGGCGCGCAAACGCCGCCCGCAGCCGCCCATAGGAAACGTCAAATCCTTCCGTGGGGATATGGCCGAAAGACAACGGGGTAAAATCGCAGGGGCACAGATTCCCGGAGGCATCGATATACATATGCTGTATTCCCGCCCCGCACCCGTATTGTTGCCCGTCTTCAATATAAGCGAACGCCGCGACTTTAGGACCAGAAGGTTTCTGGTTAGCCGCCTTATGCCATTTTTTCAGGCCCGCCCGCATTGGGTTATCCAGAAGAACATCGTCCCTCCCCCCAAACAGTTCTCCCGTAGGCATCGGCTCAATGATCCGGATCTCCGGCACGCCCAGGTCCCGGACAAAAGAGACAAACCGCTCCATCTGATTTTTAACCAACAGTTCCCGGCGGACCATCACCTGAACAGCCGTATAAACCCCGGCCGTTAAACACACCTCAATCGCCTCCAGCGCCGTTGTAAAAGCATCCGGATGACCGCGCATTTGATTATGCGGCAACGGCTCATAATGATCCAGGCTGACCGCCACATAATCAAGCCCCGCGTCCCGCAAAGAAGCCAACCGCTCCCGGGTCAGCCCTTCTCCGCTCGTAAACAGGATGGCGGCGGACCGGTCCTTGCAGATCCCCCGGAGGATATCCTCCAAGTCCGCCCTGTATAAAGGCTCCCCGCCGGTGAACCCGATCAGGCTAACCCCGGTCTCTTGCAGACGCCCGACGATCTTCTGCCACGCGTATGTATCTAGCTCTTCATTCGCCCGCTTTGTTCTGCTGCAATGCCAGCAATGATACCCGCACCGGTTGGTCACCGCGCAATACGCCGAATACGGGTATGGTTTTTTCTGATAGACCGCGATCGTGCTTTTAACCATCTCACGGTAAGCGGCGGAACGCAACGGGGGAAAAAAAGAATTGATCACATAATCCCCGTTCAGGGCCGTGATCTTTTCGTTTCTCAGGGTCCGGTGAATCGCCCACTGCACGGAAAACGGCAGCCGGCGGAATTCGGGAGTCCGGCCGTGAAGAAACAAAACGCTATCTCTCTGCAGCCCGGTCAACTGTTTCATTTTTGAGCCACTCCGGCGACAAAACGGTGCGCTGTTTTAATTTGACCGTCACGCCTATAATCCTTTTCCATAATCTGAATAAAAGCCAGGTCGCACACATATTTGGCGTCCGGGTCCATCACGCGGTCAAACCCGGCGCTGGCCCCGGTGTGCAGAACCCAGTTTAACACGTCTACCCCGTTCTTAAAACAAAACTCTATCTGTCCGTCCCATATCTCCTTGACCTTCAGCCCCGCCTTACGAAACCAGAGACTTAAATGATCTTTATCCCTAGGCAGGCGAAGCGTCAAATCCATCATCCGGCGGATATGCTGCGGATAACGCATCATGACCTTCATGGCGGTTTCCCGGATCTCAAAAAGCGTGTTTTGCCGGTTCTCTATAATGCCGACCGCGCCCCCCGGCGTCAAGACCCGATGGATTTCTTTGATCAGAGACTGCGGGCGGGAGTACCCGATCGCCCAGCCGCAGGTCACGGCGTCATAAGATGACGCTTTTTCCTGAAGAAGAAAACGCATCATGTCCTCCATCCGGAATATGACCGCCCGGGGTAGTTTCTTTTTGGCCTGTTCCACCATTTTTTCCGAAAGGTCCACTGCGGTCAAGACGCCGGCAGCCGCAAGGCGTTCGCTTAAGGGCTGCGTTAAAGTCCCGGTCCCGCAAGCCAGATCCAGAGCGTTCAGCGCCCCCCCGGAAGAGAGGGGCAGCTTTTGCACCAGGTGCCTGGCGTGGGGGGCCATATACACGGAAAAGGACTCATCATACATCCTGGCGAGCGCATTATAATCATCCGTAATCGTGCTGGCCGTCACTTTTTTCCCCGTCGCCAACAGCCAGCCCACTTTCAAGAAAAAATAAATCCGATGAAAAGCCGAATTCATGGGGGTCCTCCCTGTCAGGCCGGCGAAGACACAACCGGGCTGACGACGTAAACATAACAGAGCCGGCCCGGGCCGGCGTTCCGGATATTATGAAGGGTTTCCGGCGGGATATAGACCAGGCTCACCGCATCCGCGGAAAAAATATTCTTACCGCCACAAAAAATATCCGCCCGCCCTTCCAGGATCACAATCGCCTCTTCCCGGCCGCTGGTCACATGTTCGCCCACGGCCTCGCCCGCCGGCAACGTCACATACCCGGATTTCATTCCGGCGGTCACCGGCCGGCCGGACAGCAGCCGGGTAAATTTTTCCGCCCCGGCACACCGGACACACAAAGGTTTTTGAGAATCCATGTTATCTCCTGTTTATAAGAGCGGCGGCAAAACCGGCGCCAAACCCGTTATCAATATTAACGACTGTCACCCCCGCCGCACAGCTGTTAAGCATCGTTAAAAGCGGGGCGACCCCTTTAAAATTCGCCCCATAACCAACGGACGTCGGAACGCCGATCACCGGGCACGGCACCAGACCCCCGATGACCGACGGCAGAACCCCGTCCATGCCCGCCGCCACAACGACACAACGGCTGGCGGCTATCTCTTCAAGGTTTCCCAGCAAACGGTGAATCCCGGAAACTCCCACATCGTAAATCCGCGCCACGCGGCTGCCCATCATTTCCGCCGTAACGGCCGCCTCCTCCGCCACCGGAATATCTGCGGTCCCGGCGCAAACAACGCTTACCCGCCCTTTCGCGGGAATGCGCTTTTCATCAACAACGACGATCTTGGCCTGCCGGTTATACTGCGCCCGGGGATGAATCGCCTTAATCCTGGAATAGACGTGCTCCTCGGCCCGGGTTAACAACAGCCGTTTATTCTTCGCGGACAGCGTTTTAAAAATTTCCTCAATCTGCTCCGGCGTCTTCCCCTGGCACAAAATCACCTCCGGGAATCCTGTCCGGAGCGCCCGGTGATGGTCAACCTTAGCAAACCCGAGGTCCTCATACGGCAAAACACGCAAGCGCTCCATCGCCGCCTCAACGGACAGCCGGCCGCCCTGCACGTCTTCTAAAACTTCCTTTATCAAAAATTTTTCCACGGCAACCCCTCGTTCATAGATCCGCTGCGGTATCCTTCCAAATCAAAGCAAACATACGCCACCGGCCGCCTTTTTAAACGCCTGACGATGTCAAGACGGTTTCGCAGCAAAACAGAAAACCAGCATGGGTCCGTTTCCACCCGGGCCACGGAACCATGCACCCGGACGCGGACGGACCTAAGCCCCAAATTGTGCAAAAAAGATTCCGCCCGGGCGACATATTTCAAGTGCTCCGGATCCATAGCCTGACCAAAAGGGAACCGGGTTGCCAAACAAGGGGAGGACGGGATATTCCAGGTTGGAAGGTTCATGGCCTTTGATAACCGGCGGATATCCGCCTTCGTCAACCCCGCCTCTTCCAGAGGGCTGCGCACCTTTAATTCCTTCAACGCCTTTTTCCCGGGACGATCTTCCGTTAAATCATCCTGATGGGAACCCTCTATCAAACAGCCATACCCTGCTTGAGCCCGCAGCCGGGCTAAACAGGAAAAGACATGCTTCTTGCAAAGATAGCAGCGATTCCTTGGATTTCGCAAAATGTCCGGGGGAAAGGATAAGCGTTTACAAACATGCTTTAACTTCAACTGCCGTGCCGCCTCTTTTGCCCGCTGCTGCTCCTGGCGGGTCAGAAACGGCGTGAGGACCGTCACCGCCAACGCTTTTTTTCCAAGCGTCTCCCCGGCCACGGCCGCCAAAAACGTGCTGTCGACCCCTCCGGAGAAAGCCACGATCGCCGAGTCCATCCGGGCCAGCAAATAACGAAGACGGCTTATTTTTTTTTCGGTATCCATCTCGGGCTTCCGCATGTGTTGATTGTACCATTGAATCCGGCTGGCACACAATTCAATATTTTCACGAGGCCCAGCGGGATGGCCTTCGACAAAAAAGCCCTTATTTTTCATAAGGGCTTTTTAACGTATCGCGGGGACCCATAAAATTTCTAAAAACTCACTTATCCTGAAGCCATTCAGGATTATGCTTCACAACTTTCGCCTGAATCATATAAATAATGTCTTCGGCGATATTCGTAACATGGTCGCAAATCCGTTCCAAAAACCGGGCAATCAGCAACAGCTGCACCGCACGGGGCGCCGTGGATCCATCTTTGACCATGTAATCTTCAATCAGCTCCTTTTGAATAAGGTTCCGCAGCTGATCCGCCTCCGGGTCGGACAGCAATACGGTCCGGGCCAGCGCAATGTCCCCTTTCACAAAAGAATCAATGGCAGACTTAATCATATTCTGCGCGACAAGAGTGAGCTTGGGGATATCAACGAGGGGTTTGAGCAAAGGCTCATCGACGATCTCCAGCGTTCGCTCGGCAATATCAACAGCGATATCGGCGATGCGCTCGAGTTCATTATTAATCTTCAGACCCGTTGTGATAAAACGAAGGTCTTTCGCCATCGGCTGGTAACGGGCGATCAGGTCGATGCATTTTTCATCAATGGCCAACTCAAGCTGATCAACATTCGTATCGTTATTAATGACGTCCTGGGCCAGCGCTCTGTCCCGGTTTTTCAGGGCCTCAACGGATTTATAAATAGCCTCTTCCGCAAAAGCCCCCATTCGCAAAATATCATTATTTAATTCCTTTAATTCATGATCAAAATGTCGTTCCATGCAATCCTCCTATTTTAACCATACCGCCCGGTTATATATTCTTCCGTGCGCCGGTCTTGAGGCGCGGTAAAAATTTCAGGGGTTTTCCCGAACTCTATTAATTCTCCCAGCAGCATAAACCCGGTGTCATCCGAAACGCGAGCCGCCTGCTGCATGTTATGCGTCACGATAATGATCGAATATTCGCTCTTGAGTTCCCTCATCAATTCCTCAATGCGCGTGGTCGACTGCGGATCCAGAGTGGAACAGGGCTCATCCATAAGCAGGACGTCCGGCTTGACCGCGATCAGACGAGCCACACATAACCGCTGTTTCTGTTCGAGAGACAGGGACAACGCCGATGCGCGCAGCCTGTCTTTAAGCTCCTCCCATAACAAAACGCTTTTTAAACTTTTCTCTACGATAGCATCCAAAGAGTTTTTTGACAAGGTTCCGCCATGGATTCTTTCCCCGAACACGATATTCTCATACACCGACAGCGGAAAAGGGTTGGGCCGCTGAAAAACCATCCCAACCTTTTTACGCAGCGCCACCAGATCCGTGCGGCCGCTCAAAATGTTCTTGCCTTCGATGACCACCTCGCCTGACGTACGCACCCCGTCCACAAAATCGTTCATCCGGTTAAAAACCCTCAAAAGCGTCGATTTACCGCATCCCGAAGGGCCGATGATGGCGGTGATGCGCTTTTCTCCAAAGGACGCGTTAACGTCTTTGAGCGCGTGGAACGACCCGTACCACAGATTCAAATTTTTCGCCACAATTTCCGACATTAACCGAATTTCCCCCGGATATAATCGTCCGTGCGCTGGTCACCGGGCGCCGTAAACATTTTTTCTGTCCCATCCAGTTCGATCAACTCCCCGCCCAAAAAAAAAGCGGTCCGGTCGCCCACGCGGGCGGCCTGCTTTACGTTGTTGGTGACCAGGACAATTGTGTAATGAGTTTTTAGCTTAAGCATGGCGTCCTCAACCTTGGCCGTTGAAATAGGGTCAAGCCCGGAACAGGGTTCGTCAAACAAAATCACTTCCGGCTCCACGGCCAAGGTCCGGGCGATGCACAATCGCTGCTGCTGGCCGCCCGACAACTTAAAGGCGGATTCCTCCAGCCGGTCTTTCACTTCCTCCCAAAGGTACGCCTCCTCAAGGGCGGCGCGCACTCTTTCGGTAACCTTCTTTTTATTCCTTTCGCCGTGCATGCGCACCCCGTAAGCCACATTATCATACACCGAAAAGGGCAACGGCAGGGGCAAGGCAAACACCATCCCGACTTTTTTTCTTAACAGCTCCACGTCCATCCGCAAAATATCTCCTTCGCCGATTCGTATCGCCCCCTCCATCCGGAAATGTGCGTGAAGTTCATTGAGCCTGTTCAACATCCGCAAGAATGTCGTCTTCCCGCTGTTGGAAGGGCCGATAATGCTTAAAATCTCATTGGCCTGAATATCCAGGCTAACCTGCTTTAAAGCCTGCATCGGCCCGAAATAAACGCTCAAATTCTTAACATCGAATTTTACCATTTCTTTTTCTTTCGGAATTTGGAACGGATCACGATTGCGATAAGATTCATAAATAAAACCAGCGCCAATAAAACGAGCGCCGTCCCGTAACGGGTTTTTTCGTCAACATTCGGAACCTGCGTCGAGAGAACATACAAATGGTAGGGCAAAGCCATGACCTGGTCAAAAATCGAACCCGGGAGTTGCGGCAGATAAAAGGCCGCGACCGTAAAAAGGATCGGCGCCGTTTCCCCGGCGGCCCGTCCCAATCCCAAAATCGTTCCTGTCAAGATTCCGGGGATCGCGTTTGGCAAAACGATATGCCGGATCGTCTGCCACTGGCTGACGCCCAGAGACAGGCTCACTTCCCGGAACGAAGCCGGGACGCTTTCAAGCGCTTCCCGCGAGGTCGTGATGATGATCGGCAAAATCATAATCCCCAGCGTCAACGAGCCCGACAGGATCGAAGCCCCGAGCTTAAAAAACACAACAAAAAGCGCTAACCCGAACAACCCGTAAACAACCGAAGGAACCCCGGCCAGGTTTACGATCGCCAACTTAATGACCCGCGTCAGCCAATTTTCCTTAGCATATTCCGTCAAATAAACCGCGGCAAAAAGACCGATCGGGAGGGCAAAAATAATAGCGCCGAGGACCAAATAAAACGTTCCGACGATGGCCGGGAAAATGCCTCCCGCGCGCATACCCTGCCGCGGGATGTCGAACAGAAACGTCCAATTGATGGCCGGCAACCCTTTCTGAACGATAATAACCACAACGAGCCCGACCGGCACCACAATCAGCAATGTGGCTAAAAGCAAAAAAAAGAACGCGATAGATTGTGTGCGGCAAGGATTTTTCATCATGGCCTTTTATGGAGGAATAAATCCGCCGTTACATTAATCATAAAACTGATCACAAACAGGACAATCCCGACGGCAAAAAGCGCAAAATAATGCTCGCTGCCCACGACGGCTTCTCCCATCTCCGCCGCAACGGTCGCCGTCAGAGTCCGGACCGGGACTAAAATACTTTTGGGGATGATCGCGGCATTGCCCGTGATCATCATAACCGCCATGGTTTCGCCGATCACGCGGCCGATCCCCAGCATGACGGCGGCCAAAATCCCGCTGGACGCCGCCGGCAACATGACGCGCCAAATGGTCTGCCAGTGCGTGGCCCCCAAGGCAAACGCGCCTTCTTTATAATTGTTAGGAACCGAATACAAAGCGTCTTCCGCGATAGAAACGATCGTCGGCATAGCCATAAAGGCCAGCATGATCGATCCGGATAACGCCGTCAACCCCGTCGGAAGATGAAAGACATTTTTAACCAAAGGGACAAGCGTAACCATGCCGACAAAACCGAGAACCACGCTGGGAATCGCCGCCAGCAATTCAATCCCCGCCTTCAGGCCTTCTTTGACCCGCATAGGGGCGATTTCCGCGATATAAACAGCGCACCCGACCCCGATAGGAACCGAGATGACCGCGGCGCCGATGGTGACGAGAAGGGAGCCCAGGATAAGGGGGAGGATTCCCAGCTGGGGAGGTTCGGAAATAGGATACCATTTATGTCCAAACAAAAAACACGAAAAACTCACAGACTTAAAAACAGCCAGCCCTTCTTTAACCAAAAAAAGAAAAATCAAAACGACAAAAAAAATCGAAGCCACGCCGCAGGCCACAATAAGCTTTTCTATAATAAATTCTTTGAATTTACGCATACATTATTCCGCAAGCGGGACAAAATCCATGACACGCACAATGTCCTGCCCTTCCGGGGAAAGCGCGAAATCGATAAACGCCCCGACCAAACTCGAGGGGGTTCCGTTGGTATACAGGAAAAGCGGCCGGGATATCGGATACGTCCCGTTCATAACAGTTTCGATCAAAGGCAAGACATAGTCCCCGATGGGCTCCTGTGCGACGGCAACCGGCTTTTGGCTGGCGGAAACATAACCCATGCCGTAATACCCAATGGCGGCGGAATTTCCAGCAACCTCATCCGCGATAGCCTGGGAAGAAGAAAGCATCAAGGCGCTCGGAGCAAACTCCTCCTGGGAACCAGGGTTGTTCTTTCTTAGCACATATTTCTTAAAATAAACATGGGTCCCGGAATTCACCTCCCGGGAAAGGAGTACGATGCTCTCATCGGCGCCGCCTAATTCTTTCCAATTGACAATCTTTCCGGTAAAAATGGCGGCGAGCTGTTCCAGGGTCAAACGATCAACCGGGTTTTGGGGGTTGACCACGACCACCAAGCCGTCTAAAGCCACTTTAATCTCCTGGGCATGAATCCCCTGCTTTTCCGCTAAAGCAAGTTCCTTGTCCTTGATATTCCGGGAACTCATGGCGAGATCGCACGTCCCGCTGATCAAGCTGGACAACCCGGTCCCCGACCCCCCTCCGGTGACAGCCACAAAAGTACCCGGATTTTTTTCCATATATCTTTCCGCCCAAGCCTGAACCAGGTTCACCATCGTGTCCGACCCCTTAATCTGAATGGAATTAGTTTCCGACGCAGCACAGGAGGCCAACAGGAATGACAGCAGAATAACGGCTAGGAAGCGTTTTTTGAACATAATCCCTCCCATCCGGCCGCTCAACATCGGGCCCGGAAATATTGTCAACTCGCTCAACATAAAGCATTTTCGTTTGTGTGAAATAAAAGCAAGTTAATGGTATGTTAAATTTTTGTAAATTTTTTGCCGCGCCGGCCCCCTAGGCTTTCATAAGCGTAAACCAAAACCGGGATCCTAACCCTTCCGTGCTTTCCACCCCAACCGTTCCCTGATGTTTTTCAATAATATGTTTGACGATGGAAAGCCCTAGCCCCGTTCCTCCCATCTGCCGGGAACGGGCTTTGTCAACCCGATAAAAACGTTCAAAAATCCGCAAAAGATCTTTCTCCGGGATTCCAATGCCGGTGTCTTCCACGTACACCTTGACCTGAGTGGTCAAGTCCTGACAAAAAACAGTTAAGACACCGTTATCCCTGTTGAATTTAACCGCATTCTCAATAAGATTGCTGAAAACCTGCGACAATTTGTCTTTGTCAGCCAGGACAAAAAGGTCCGGGGGAACATCATTCTTAACCGTCAAACTTTTTTTCTGCCATTGCGGCTGCGCATCGGCCAGGGCGTTGTCCGCCAAAGAGCGCAAAGGCGTTCTTTCAAAATGAAAAACGGATGCCTGGGACTCGAAAAGCGCCAAAGACAACAAATCATTCACGAGCGTATGCAGCCGCTCCGTATGGTTCTGAATAATCTTTAAAAAAGCTCGGTTATTTTTCCGGTCGTCCAAAGCGCCGCCCAGGAGGGTTTCCACAAACCCCTTTATGGTCGTGAGCGGCGTCTTCAACTCGTGGGAAACATTAGCGACAAAATCACGGCGCATGGTCTCCAGGCGCTTAATGTCCGTGATATCATGAATAACGGCCAAGCACCCGTTAATAACCCCGCCTTCAAAAATGGGGACGGCATTCATTTGAAAGGTTTTCCGAACCGGTAAAAGCAGATAAATTTCCCGGGACACAGGTTGTCCTTCCCTCAAAACGGTGAGGAGAACTTCGGCAAGGTCATTATTTCGGATCGCTTCCAGAAAAGGCCTCCCCCTTACGTCCAAATTATTTATCCCGAAAATTCTTTCCATCGCCGGATTAATTGAAAGGATGCCCCCTCCCTTATCGGTAACCACAACGCCTTCGCCCATACTGTTAAAAATAGCCGCCAGCTCCTGATTGCGCGTGTTAAGTTCCTTGATCTTATCCTCAATGTGCTGAGCCATGGTATTGAGGGTCAACGCGAGATCCCTGATTTCGTCATGCGACATGGGGATGACGCGGCTGCTAAAGTCCCCGTCGGATATTTTTTGAGAGACCTGAATCATCTGTTTAATGGGCCGGATCGTCCTTGTAATAAAATATAATCCCAATATCAACACGAGGCCCAGCGCAATCAATCCCCCGGACACAACCGTTTTCCTGATGAGAACCACCGTATTCTCGACCTGTGTCAGAGGGAGGGACAACCGGACCACCCCCAACACCCCGTCGCCAGCCTGAAAGGGGACGGCGACATAAAGCATGTTCTTTTTCGATGTGAGAGAATACCGGGCCTCGACCCCGGTTCCTCCTGATAAAGCGGTCCGGATTTCCGGGCGGTTAGCATGGCTGTCCATCCCGGGAAGCTGTTCCGGCCGTTTTTCCGAATCGGCTAAAACCTTCCCCTGCTTCGAAACAAGCGTAATCCGGCAGCCGGATTGTGCGCTTTGCTGCACCACAAAATTTTCCAGCCACCGGGGGTCTTCCAGGACAAAGTTTCGCCGGGAAATTTGATTTGAAAACAACGCGGCATGATGGACAAGGAACACCTTCCTTTCCTGCAGCATGTCCTTTTCAAGATTCCTTTCTAAAAAAACAGCGACAAAACCAAAGGAAAAAAGGATAATCAAAAGGTAGGACAGAATCAATTTCAGGGTAAGGCTGGGAATGATTTTCATGGCTCGGGCGATAAAATTAACTCTCGGAATCAAACCGATATCCGTAATTTTTGACTGTAACAATGTGTCCGGCCGCAGCACGGAGTTTTTTGCGTAATGTCGTGATATGCACATCCACCGTGCGCGTCTGAATTTCAGCGGCGTGATCAAGTCCCCACACGGTATCCAAGAGGTAATCGCGGGACAGAACCCGGCCTTGGGCCTGAATCAACGTTTTAAGCAGCCCGAACTCTTTCGCCGTCAGCTCGACAACATTATCTTGGAACATGACCCTGATCTTTGAAAAATCAATCATCAAGTCCCCCACCCACAAGGTTTCCGGCAAATGCGCCTGCCTGTGACTGCGGCGCAAAACGGCCTTGACCCGGGCCAACAGCTCTCTCGGACTAAAAGGTTTGGTCACATAATCATCGGCTCCCAACTCAAGCCCGACAATTTTGTCCGCTTCCTGGCTCTTGGCCGACAGCATAATGATCGGAATGGACGCCGTTGGACCATGCTTGCGAAGCTCCTGACAAACAGAAAAACCATCCATTCCGGGGAGCATAAGATCAAGAAGAATAAGGTCCGGGTGCTCGTGAAGGGCCGTTTGAACCACGTCCGTACCGTCGCCAACAGACGCCGTGCGGTATCCTTCCTTCTGAAGGTTATACTCCAGCATCTTGACAATGTCTTGTTCATCTTCAACAATCAAAAGAAGCGGTTTCGTTTTCACGACGCTCACAAGTCCTTTTTGTCTCTTCCGATCCGGGAATTATTCTAACAGACATTTGCCGTTCAGCCAAATCGTCCGCCGTCCGGGCCTCACGTCCGGAACCGGCAGCCGGCTGGCTGACTTTACGCTTGCCCCTCAACGGGTTTCCCTGTGTTGTTAAGGGGCCGCCGGTCCGCCGATAGCCGTGTCTCTCGGATACCCGACCGACTGCGCCAGAAGGACCTTCTGGGTATCGCGTAATTTCATGGCTTGGGTCAAGGCCGGTTTGTCGATCGCGCCGCGCACAACCGTCACCAGCCCCGCCGAAGCACAGTATAAATAAACGTTCTGCCCGATAAAACCCGCATCCGTCGCCGTATAAAAATCGATGTCCGGGCCGGACAGTCTCTTGACTTTCGAAAGGTCCGCCACATAAATCAGGTTCACCGGAACGTCTTTAACAAAGCCCTGCTGGCCGGTTAGGGCCCGGATATCTTCGCCTAAGACCGGTTGCAGCATATTGTTTTTGGCGTCAAACAGATACAGCCCGTCGGATTTAGCCACATAAACATCGATCTCCTGCATATTCATGGCGGTGGGCGCTGTGCGGTGCCCTGTTTCCGGACGGTTCATCCCGTTCGCCGCCCAAAGCAGGTCAGACAAAACCTGTAAAGGCAATTCTCGCGGACTGAATTCCCGGGAACTTCTTCTTTCCTTCAAAGCCTGCATCAAGGGCATACCGCCGGTTGTCGCGGGGGGAAGAAGCTGGATCGGTTTCATTTCCTGCCCGCCCGCCGGAGAAGAAAAGGAAAACACGGCCGCGGCTATAACGGGAATAGTCAAAACGAATATTTTTTTCATAATCACTCCTTTTTATTTCGGACAAAAAAGCCGTTCCCCCATCAGGGGAAGGGTTTGTCCCGGATTAGGCTCGTCCCTGGGGCGTCAGCAGCCCCTCTTGTATGGCTTTGCCGGCCGCCGCATACCCAGAATCCCATAAAAATTTTTTATCTTCTTCTGAAAGGTCAAAATGAATCGTTGAAATTTTACCCGTGGGAATGGGAATGGTCCTGGCCCATTGCGCTTCTTCCACATGAAGTCTTTCGTGCGCCACCTGCATGGTTTCAAAAATACGCAATAGATAGGCAAAAACATTGCCGGGGACCCTGGGCGGAAGGGTTTGTTCGTCTGATATGAGTTTGAGTCCGATCGTGGACGTGAGCCCGCCCCGGTCGTTAAACGTATCCAGGGGGTAATTGGCCAGGATGCCGCCGTCAACGATAAAAGAACAATTTTTGAAAAATCTTCCCCGGAAAAACAAGGGAAGGCTCATGGACTGGCGTACCGCTTCGGCGACCTCGATTTCCGGAGTGGCGTCTTGATCGTACCGCACCAAGGATTGATGAACGATGTCCACGGCAAAAACGCGAAGATACCGTCCCGCGGATTTAAAATCCGTGACGCCTTTATCCTTTAACAATCCCTTGATCCATTGATACAACGCTTCCGTTGAAAATAAGCCATACCCGCCCTGACGGGACAAAACAGACCACAGCCGCAACACATTTGCGCTAAAAACAAATTTCCAAAAGCCCTGTTTAAACAACGACATGTCCGCGAAATCATTAAAATCCTTTTTCCACACGATCTCTTTTAATTCGGCAACCGAGTATCCGGCCGCAATCAAAGAGGCGGTAATCGCCCCGGCCGAGGTCCCGGCTACGCGGCCAAACAGAATCTTTTCTTCTTCCACCCGCTTTAAAGCTCCGATGAGGGCGATTCCTTTCACGCCCCCGCCTTCAAACACCCCGTCAAAAGTCATGGTGGGCATATCCCTTCCCTCTTGAAAGAAAAAACAAAAACGGCCGGCCGCACGCCTGGCCGAAACGCCGGCTTATCAGCTTCAGTTTATATCATAGGCAAAAAATTAACAACCCCAAAAGCCTTTTACGCTTCTATCCTGCCCCGGCCTCCGACAGCCGTTTTTTTTCCTTAAAATCCATCTGAGCCGCCACAAAAAAGCCCTGATTCTACCCGAGAATCAGGGCTCCGTTTAATCCCGTTATAATTCCGTTCCCGCTTTCACGGCTTTACCCCGTCTTCCCGGGGCCGGAAAGCTGCTTGAGGGCATCAGCTTCCGTTGAAAAAAAATAGACAAGATTATTAACCTGAAAAATTTCAAATAAACTCAGCAGCTTGTCTCCGAGGTTAATCATCCCCAATTTTTGGTGTTCTTCCTTAAAAATAAAGGTCGCATTGATTAAAGCGGCCACCGTCGCTGAGTCGGTGTGGGTGACTTTCCCGAAATCAAGCAATATATTTTTACGCCGAAACGTCTTCTGGCCTTTTATCTTTTTCCAGAAGCGTTCGAGTTCCGACACCGTTTCCATACCCATCGGCCCTTGGAGGCGAATAATCCTAACGGACTCGCGCTCCTCTGTCTTCCAAATGGAGGACGGCCGGGAACAACTCTTAAGTAAAATTCTTTTCATAACACCACGGCCTTTTCCTCTGCCCGGGGCCCCCATCGAAGAAGGCCGCCGGGAAACCTTGGCAATTTATGCGGGGACGCTCGACGTTGTCATGAAAACGGCTCGGGCGGCCCGATCATCTTTGTTTTTTCCCGTTTTTGAGGAATCAGCCCAACAAAGCCGGTTGCCCGGTAGAGGACAAAACACTGCGCCACATATCGCTATCCAAAGAAATCCTCTGCCGCGCAGATGTCGCCATGTCCATCGGGACATGGATAAACTGCCGCCTCAGGCTAACGATCATTTCGGTCCGGCCCGACATGGCCGCATGCACAGCATGCCTCGCATACACATCACAAAGTATGCTATCCTCTGTGTTGGCTGGCACGCTGCGAATGTAATAACTGGGATCAATATACTTTAAATTAATCGGCACGTTTTCTTGAAAAAAATAAGCCGCTATGTTCTCTTTTAAAAACAACCCGATATCCCCAAGCAACACGTTGCCTGACGCATCCCGTTCCCGGGTTCCGCGCACAAGGTCCTGCCCCGCCCCCTCGGCCACCACAACAAGAGCATGGTGCCTCCGCAATATGCGTTCCTTCAGGACGGCAAGAAGCCCTGATTTCCCGTCGAGCTTAAAGGACGATTCCGGGACAAGCACAAAATTAACCTGTTGGCTGGCCAACGTGGCCCCGACAGCAATAAAGCCGGAGCCCCGGCCCATCAGCTTGACCAGGGCGATGCCATTCGGATAACTCCTCGCCTCTGCATGCGCTGCTTCGAGAACATCCGTCGCCCGCTCAATGGCCGTGGCTACGCCGAACGTCCGGTCGACATAGCTGATGTCATTATCAATCGTCTTGGGAACACCGACAATGGCGATCAGCAATCCTCTGCGTCGGACCTCCTGGGAAATCTCCAGCGCGCCCCGCTGGGTCCCGTCGCCTCCAACGGTAAATAAAACATCAATTTTCTGCGTTGCCAAAAAATCAACGATTCGTTCTACAGGCGGGGTGCCCCGGGAACACCCCAGGATGGATCCCCCTTGACGGTTAATTTCATCGACCATTTGCGGCGTAAGCGCGATCATGGGTTTCAACGAATTCTCTCCCATTCCCTGATAACCGTAAGGAATCCCGCAGATGTCCCGCACGCCGTAATTATAGTAAAGCTCCAGCACCAAAGAACGGATCACGTTATTCAGCCCCGGGCAGAGTCCGCCGCAGGTCACAATGGCCGCGCGGATCACCGCCGGATTAAAAAACATTCTATCTCTCGGCCCCGCCTTTTCAAAGGCCAGTTCTTCATCCGAACACCCCTCCCCGGATTCAATGCGGTTAAAAATCCTCGCGCCGTCATTGACAAAATTCGGCAAAACGTCGCCTTTCTCGTGATTAAGATAGAGCGGTGAGTCAAAAGCCCTTTCTCCGAGATTCAAAATGGAAATATTTTTCATGGAAAATTCCTGTGTTTATTGCGGCCCGAAGGGCCTTTCTGCCAACTTTTTCTGACCCAACATCCTTAAAATCCTAAATCAAAAACACGCCTTTTGTCAACACGATCCAAAAATCCGCGCCCCTGACACCGCCTCGTTCAACGCTTGGACCGCCGTAACAACCATTCAAAAAATTTGCGCTTCTACGGCCGTGACAACATTTTTGCGAATCGATCCAAATACCAGAAAACCACAGGGACGAGGACAAACGTAAAAACAACCGAAGCCAACATCCCTCCGATCATGACCGCGCCCATGGCCTGCTTGACTCTGCTCAGGCTCCATAATTGCGGCAGAACGCCGAAGATAATGGACAACGAGGTCATAATGATGGCCCGGAACTTGTCCGAGGCTCCCTGCCATAAGGCGTCCTGAACAGCCAGGCCTTCCCTCATTTTGACCAAGGTCTGATCCAGCAGCAAAATCGCGTTGTTCACCACCATGCCCACAAGCATAACCATCCCCATCATTGAAGCGATGTTGATGCTCTGATTCAGGAAAAACAACCCTAAAATCATTCCGACAAAAGACATAAGCACTGTCGTCATGACCGTCAGGGGATAAGCGATCAAGGAATTCATAATCGCGCACAGCAACATAAAGGTGAGAATAACCGCCAGCAGGAACGCCTTGCCTAATTCGATATTCGACTCTTCCATGTGTTCCGCGTATCCCGAATATTTATAGCTATACCCGGGCGGAAAACGAAGCGAACGGAATTTCTTGTCCAAATCCCGGCTGACAACGCCCATAGAACTTTTCCCCAAATATCCGTCAAGCCGGATAATGCGATTGCGGTCTCTGCGCCAGATCGTGGGTACCGCCTTATCGGTTTTAAGCTCCCCCAGTGCGTTGATCGGGATTAGTCCCTGGCGGGAAAGGACGGCGATCTCCTTAATGTCGTCGAAATTCTGGGCGTAACGGTCGTCCATTTCCACGTTGACTTTATACTCTTCTCCCTTTTCTTTATACACGTTAGAGTCCTCGCCGTAAATGGAATACCGCATCAGCGCGCCAACGCTGGCCGCCGTAAGCCCGAATTCATTAAGCTTCTCTTCGTCGGGAATCAAGCTCATCTGTTTTTTGGGCGATTTGTAAGACAAAATGATGCTCTGGAAATTTCCTGTCTTATACATCACGTCTTTCATCTGTTGGGCCAGATCAGCCATAACGCTGTAATCCGTTCCGTAAAGATCAATCGCCACGTCTCCGTCAGTCATAGAGCTCATCCCCTGGCGCATGCAGACCGCCTCCACGTCCGGAATCCCGGCGAGGAAAGGAATAAGTTCCGAGATTATTTCCAGGTCGGAGCGTTGACGCTGACCAGAAGGGACAAGGTCAAAGGCAATCTTCGCGTTTTCCACGCCGTTCTCCCCGATGTGAGACAAATAAGCCCGCTTCTCCGGAATGGTCTCCAGGAACGCTTCGATCTGCTTGACGACCTGCTCGGTGCGTTCCAGGGTGGACCCCTGAGGTAAGGAAAAACTAATAACCACCTTGTCCTCATCCGAAGTGGGAGCAAAATCGTTCTCCACAAAAGGCACCAGCATAAACACCCCCACGAGAACCAGAACGCAAACAATAATAGTAGACTTCCGGAAACGGAACATCAGCTCAAAAATATCCCGGTATTCTGTTTTAAGCCAATTCAGGGCTTTGTCAAGAAGATGCAGGGCTTGTTCGCCCTTGGAGAAAACCACCCGTATCCATTGAGACCCAGACTTTTTCTCGTGCTTCTTGGGCTTCAGCATGGCCGCACATAACATCGGGGTCAAAGAAAAGGACGCCAGCAAGGAAAAACAGGTGGCATAGACCACCGTAAGCCCGAAAGCCCTCATCATCAACCCCACCATCCCACCCATCATGGCAATGGGCAGAAAAACAACAAGGTTGGTCCCGGTCGCTGCGATAATCGGGACAAGGACCCCCTTTGTCCCTTCGATAGCAGCCCGTTCGGGGTCATCGTGGCGGTCAAGGTGCACCATCACGTTTTCCAGGATAACCAAGGCGTTGGAAATCAAAGTCCCCAGCACGGTGGCAATGGCCAGCAGAGTCATCATGTTGATCGAAAAGCCGGAAGCCCAGACCAGGAACAACGTGGAGAGGATGGACGTCGGGATAATGATCGCAGATATGAACGACATGTCCCAGCGGCCCAAAAACAGCAACAAAAGCGCCACGGTCAAAACAATGCCTATGACGATATTCCATTCCGTATCTCTGGTTTCATTGACGATAAAGGTCGTGGTGTCGGTCGCGATATCCAGATGCATGCCCTGCGGAAGCCCCTTGCGGAAATCCTCCAGCCTGCGTTTCATTTGATGAGAAATAAAAACCGCATTTCCATCGGAAGATTTGTTGACCGAAAGGCCAACCACTTCTTTGCCGTTATACCTGGCGATCGTGGAAATTTTCTTATGGCTGTCCTCGACAACGGCAATATCCTTCAAACGGAATTCCCCTCCGTCCGTGGACACCAGCCGGGTTTCGGCGATTTCCTCTACACTCTGAAATTCCCCTGTAAAACGCACACTGAGCGCATCAAATCCTTTCTCAATATCCCCGGCGGGCACGTTCTTGTTCCGGGCCATCAGGGCGGAGATGACCTCGTTGATACTGATATAATGCTGTTTCATCAACATAGGATCAAGCCGGACATTGATTTGGCGTTTCTTCCCTCCATACACATCCACCTTGGCCACTCCCCGGATAGAAGAAAACTGGGTTTTCAGGGTCTTGTCGGCATATTCATACACTTCCCTCAGGTCGCCGCTGTCGCTGGTCAAGACAATGTCCAGCACGGGCTCAATCAGGGGATCATATTTTTCCACGACCGGTTTCTCTACGGCGTCAGGGAGGTCATTAATAATAGCCTCTACCTTATCTTTAACCTCGATCGATTTGATATTCACGTCTGCGGAAAGCAGGAATTCCACGAAAATGTAGCCAAAGCTGTCATAGGACTGGCTTTTAATCTTCTTGATTTCGGAGACCTCGGAAAGGGCGTCCTCGACCTTTTTGACCACCAGCGTCTCCACTTCCAAAGGCGTGGCGCCGGGATACGTTATCGAGACCGTGACAATCGGAAAATCTATCTTCGGGGTCTTCTCAATCATCAAATTAGAATAGCTGAACACCCCCAGCACCACGAACACCAAAACGAACATGACGGTAGTCACCCGGTGTTTTACGAAAAATTCTATCATTGCGTCTTTTCCTTTATCTCAACTACGGGGCGTTGACAACCCGTAGCTTATCTTCTTCGTTAAGCCCGCTTTGTCCGGTGAAGATGACCGTATCCCCGGCTCGGACCCCTTGGCTAATCACCGACCCGTAGCCGTTGCGCGAACCCAGGGAGACCTTGCGTTTCTTGGCAAAGCCTTTCTCGTCCTTCCAAAGAAAATATTCGCCTCCGGAAATATCGAGAACCTCGTTGGGAACCGCCAAGGCCCTGGACAATGTTTCGGTATGGGCGAAAACAACCAGAACCTCTCCGTCGTTTCTCGGAGTGTCCAACGCGATTTCCACCGGAAACATCCCGGTCTTGATATCAAGCTCATTCGACACGCTTTTCAATCGGGCAAAGGCAGCGGGGCTGTCGGCCGAAGCATATATCTCCCAACCTTCCCGAAGCGCATCCTTGACGTCTCCGGTGACAAATCCCCGGGCTACCTGGGCGTTAACGACCTTAACCGTAAACTGAACGCGCACGGGAATGTCCTTTGCCTCAATCACCCGCACCTCTACCGGCTTTCCATGTTTCCGCCATTCCTCATAAAAAGTGACGATGGATTTCGCGCGATACGCGTTGACGGCCTGAATTCTTACCGCAACAGAAGCACAAAAAATGATAACGATTCCGCAATAAAGCGTCTTTCGCTTAAAATTTTTCATCGCCGATAGTTTCCTCGTTTTGTCCCGCGACTAATTTTTCTATCTTGGCCAGCGTCACGTTGATATTATAAAGCGTCATCTCTTTGTTCAGCCTCTGATTGGTCAAAAGAAGCTCGGCGTCGTTCAAATCCGTCAACGCCACCTGCCCGGACGAAAACATTTCCTGGGCCTGTTTAAACAACTCCTGCGCTAGCTCGACAGCTTCGGTGTTGGCCGCAAGATTATTCTTATACTGCTCATATTCCAAGCATGCTTTCCGGAGGTCGAGCAGATAATTTCTCTGCGCCTGTTTCTTTCTCAGAACAGCAATATCTCTGTCCGCCTGAGACTGAATAAGCTTCGCTTCGTTCGCTCCCCCCTCCCAGATCGGAATATCGAGTTTAACCCCGGCCCAAAGATAATCCCCCATGTCGGCATGATCGGGAAAAGAACTCTCGTTGGACGCCCCGGTCTGGCTCCAGGAACTGAACGCCGACACGGTAGGCAAAAAGGCGGACTTCCGGCTCCTGACTTCGGCGTCCGCGGATTCGACCGCCCTATCAAGGCTTTTCAAATACGGTTCCCGCTCAAACATCTCAGCAACCAACGCGTCATAAACATACTTGTCATAATTTTCTTTAAAGTCCCCCTGCAAAGAAACCTCGAGGGCCTGGTCGACGTCGATTAGTTTCTTTAAGGTTTCCATCGCGGCGTCAAACTGCGTTTTGGATTCATTGACGGTTGGCACCCGGGCCGCCACATCCGCGTTCATCCTGAGAATTTCATATGTGGAACTCCGGCCGCCGTAAGAACGCTGTTCCAACAGGTTTTTATTCTCGACAACATTCGCATACGATTTTTCGGTGATTGACAACGTGTTCTTAGCGAGCAAGGCGCTATAATAGCTCAATTTCGCAGTATAGATTATTTCCCGCCGGCTCGCATCCCTTTTAAAACGGCTGGCCTCCACGTTTCTTTTGGCGGAATCGACCGCATACATGACCTTGCCAAACGACCAAATAACTTGTGAAGCGCTTATCCCCCGGCTCACCTGATAATCCGCCACCTCGCTTGCCGCAATTTCGGGATAAGACATGTTGCGAGTCCAGGTTGATTGCGCGCTGACATGAGGCAAGAGTCCGGAACGTTCTTCCCTATAATCACCTTGTTTTTTATCAATTTCCCTGTCTTTTATCTTCAGCTCTTCGCTGGCGGCCAAAGCCCGTTGGATGGTTTCCTCAAGGCCTATGTGCAAGCTAGTTTCTGTTGGAAGATCGCCCGCGAAGGCCATATTATTAAAGGAAAGCAGCATGCCCATGCCGAAATTCAGGATAAAACACGTTTGCCTTTTCATTTTTTCATCTCCGCACCTTGACCCCCATCCCTTTCCACAAAAGCCTTAATTGCCGCATGAAGTGATAGGTTTGATCTTTCGTGTTCGTAAACCGTGTGGCCAGCACCGTGCCCCCCAGGATAGTCATCAAAGAGATCTGCGCATCATCAATTTTAGTTGTCCTGGGAAGCTCGCCGTTTTTATAAGCCGCGTTTAAACAATCTGCTAAAATAGCGTCAATAAATTTTATAGGAACATTTTCTATGCCGGGACAATCCGGGAAAAGGAATCGTTTTTCAATATCAGAAACAACAGCCACTTTTGGCTTTTCCTTTTGCATAATCATAATAGAAAGCATGGGGTATATAATGTTGCCATTGCTAATTTCTACCGCCACATTTTTAAAAATGGCTTCAATGAAAGCCAGGTGTTTTCCGGTTGGGCTTTCCTTCTGGGCTTTCCAAAAAACCTTCAAAAAAACAAGAGAGGAATAATAGTGAATAATATCTATTTTTGCCGAAAAGTAATTAAAGAAAGTCCCTTCCGAAACCTCAACGATCTTGCATATCTCCCGAATGGATATCTCCTCAAAACGGGTGCGCTCCAGACGCTTGATGAAGGCGTTCATTAATGCGATTTTCGTTTGAGCATGTTTTCTTTCGCGCAGGGAGTATTCTTTCGTTTCCATGGGGTCTCCTGCAAATTTATATATTGCACTAAATTTATAGCACACTATAATTATTTTGTCAAGAAACATGTCGCGGGAACAGCGTCCCGTTGAAAGGACGGCCCCGGTGTCTCCCCCTTCCCTCGGAGGCCTAAAAAATCAAAGCGGCCCCCTTTCATTCTACGGCCTTACGGCTGCAGTTTTTACTGCAGGGACAAAATAAAACCCTGATCGGCATTGCCGATCAGGGTTCCTTATCGACTCAACAATGTTTCGTTGAGCTTTTTAAAACTGCCCGAACTGGACGCCAGACGAACTTCACAACTCCATATAGTGCATATGGTTGTGAAAATATACACCCGTAGAAGCAAGAAACAGTTGATCCGTTTTGGCAATCCTTTGCCTGAGAAACCTCAGCGGGCAAAGCGAATTTATCAAAATGTCATCTACGAAGGCCTAAAACTTCAGGCCTTTATCAATAACGGCTCTACCAGAATAACCTGGGCACAAGCCCGTAAAGAGTTAAAAATTTCAGAATCCAAGTTAGCACACTTATTGAAAATAATCAATCA
>ENA-UPTA01000130-UPTA01000130.1-activated-sludge-metagenome-genome-assembly--contig:-NODE-130-length-79408-cov-9.555770_pt1 | contig 79408 bp, 77 predicted proteins | sample MGYA00238184_ERZ773361 | MGnify/ENA primary metagenome ERZ773361 (study PRJEB29100, sample SAMN05720205) | activated sludge metagenome | isolation source: anaerobic digester from wastewater...
CTTCAGGTCGGCTTATTAAGAGGGTTTCTTCCAAGCTGTCTCAAGGAAACATGCTACTTTCACTTTCGATTCCGAAAATCGAAATAACTTTGCGAACCTGAAGGTGCATCTACTGGAAATACGTAGCTGTGCGCTCCATGTCATCTGTTATGTGAACGGTCTATAAGCAGTTAATTGTAATACACGATTTTTTAAGAACCACATTCTATGTCCCTTATTTTTACGGTATTTGACTTTAGTCGGGCATGGGTACTAACCGGTGCCGATAGCGTTTCGCAAATAATAAGTTTCGGTGCTACTTGCCAAATCCTCTATGGTTCTTATTAACATGTTCAGTTTGGAGAAAAAAACGATGCCGAACTAAAGTTCGGCGCTCCCAGGCGCTCCAAAAGGCGTTTCCCTAATAGAGGTGCGGGTACAATTACGGTAGATGTTCTGACCACCCCGGCCTTCGGCTGCACCCGATAACTTAACACACAGATTGAAGCGTAACGGCGTTTAAAGGTTTTTCGTATCGAAGACCAGACCGGAGGAGAGGGCTCTCACTTGAGGCCCCAACTGTTCGATCAAGAGTCGGGTCGCCTCGAGACCGGTGCAGTGCCCGGTAAAATAGACCGCGCCCGTCTGTTTTAGAAACGCTCCGATTTGATGAACCAACTCCGGATCTTCGCTTTTCCTCTTCTGTGAATTGTAAAGGTGAAATCCGCCGATCACCACATCGGGCCATCGCCCTTTCATTTCCCTGAAACGATTGACGATGTTGACGATGCCTCTGTGGGCGCACCCTGCGATTAACACCGTATGGCCGCTTTCATTGATGATGAGATTCTGTTCATGAGCGAAGGTATCCTGCCGATAGGTCCCGCCCTCTTTCATCAATAGATGGTGATTGGCTGTCGAGGGGAATTCTTGACCGGTAACGTCCGAAAACAACTCAAGCTCTTCATCGATCACCAGCAGATCTTGAGTTCCGATGACCCGGGGATGGTCCCGCAAGGATGCATCGATGCCGATGGACCAGTAGTCTCCGTTGGGTAATTCCGCAAAAAAGCCGTCGAAGGCGCGTTCGTGGATGTACAGTTGCGCCGTTCGATTTGCTTTCAGGAATTCGGGGATTCCGCCGCCGTGGTCTAGATGGCTGTGGGAAAGGATAAAGTATTCGACTTTCGATAGGTCGACGCCGAGTTTTTGGGCATTTTCAACAAAAAGGCTGCCGCAACCGGAATCAAACAAAACCGTATGTTTTTCCGTTTCGAGATAGAGACTCAATCCGTGTTCATTTTCAAAGTGTTCAGAAAGGCTCGTGTTTTCTACAAGCGTTTTAACGCGCATGTCCCTGCCTCCTTCGGCCACGTATGTTCGCTTCACCCCTGTATCTATAAGATTCTCAACGGGGTTACGCTTTCATTATACTCCAAAACACGATTGATTGAAACCGGCCGTTCGTGGAGGCGCTCTTTTTCAGCGAGAAATTCGGATTAGGGGGCCTATTTCGGAGTATAATTCGTTTGAGTGCAAGGGGTTTGATTTTCAAAGCGAAGGCCCGGTGACGCCGCCTTCGCTCACAGTTGGAGGGACGATGGAAACCCATCTACTGAAACATTTAGAAAGCGGTCGTGAAAGAATGATCCGAGATCTGCGCGGGTTTGTGAAAATTCCGAGCCTTTCTGAAGACAAAGAACAGGTGAAAGCGGCGCTCGAATACTATTTGACTCGGGCTCGGGAGATGGGTTTTCGAGCGCAAAGCCTTCTCGACGATACGGTTGGCGTGGTCGAATGGGGAGAAGGAACGGAAACGATCGGCGTTTTAGTTCACGCGGACGTGGTGGGGCCGGGTGATCTGAGCAAATGGCCTTGTGATCCCTTTGAGGGAAGGATAGAAGGAGATCGTTTGTTCGGGCGCGGAACAATCGACGACAAAGGCCCGGCGATTTCTGTTTTGTACGCGCTGGAGGCCTTGAAATCCATCGGTTTGAGGGCGCGGAAGACCATACGGATCATCATCGGCACCCAGGAAGAGACCGAGTGGTCGGATATCGAGAGGTATACGGCTTCCTACCCGCTGCCGGATTACGGGTTCACTCCGGATGGCGAATTTCCGATCACCAATCGGGAGAAGGGGTACGTCGATATCGAAATTTCTTTTCAGAAAAGCGAAAGAGAACCGGAGAACGGGTATCGTCTGGTCGACCTGAGCGGAGGGCATGGCAGCAACTCCGTTCCGGATCGGGCCGCCGCTTTGGTTCAAGGGCTTCATGGGGCGCTGAGCCGGCTGAGAGAGCGATGTAAGAATATTTCTTACATCGAAACGGAGGCGGCGGAAGAAGGAATGCGCCTCTCAGCCAAAGGCCGCTCGGCCCATTCGAGCGTTCCAGGCAGCGGGCTGAACGCGATCGAACGGCTGTGTGAGGTTCTCGCATGCGAATCCTTTGTTCCTTCGTGCATGTCGGAAGCGGTCAGGTTTATCGATACGCATAAAGAAGACCCGCACGGACGGAAGTGGGGGCTTCATCGCGTGGAAGATATCGTGGACGGGTTGTTCTTTGACCATACGACGATCGTTCCGACGCGCGTTAAGACGGAAGCGGGAAGAGCGACGGTCACCTACAACCTCCGCACCGCTCCCCCGGTTAATCGCTCCCAAATCGAACATACGGCCGAAAAAGCTTTGACGGGTTATCACGCTTCCTTTTGTTTGACTGACTACAAGGACCCGTTGCGGGTAGATCCAAAATACCCATTCCTTGAAATCATGGCGAAAACCTACGAAGAGGTCAGCGGCCTTCCCAACACGTATACGCTCGCTCACGGGACCTCTTATGCCAAAGCGATGCCACGCTTTGTCTGCTGGGGGCCTCTCTTCCCGGGGGATCCCGATACGTGCCATGAGGTCGGAGAGTCGCTATCGATCTCTCAGTGGATCAAAGCGACCAAAATCTACACATTGGCCTTGGCTCGGATGGTTTCGTCTGAGAAGCCTTTACGATAACCCTTTGCTCAAGTGGCGGTTTCGGACCTTCTCTCTTCCGAACGAAGAGCGCGCATCACTTTTTAAAGGGTCTACGCGATTATCAAAAGATTAAATGCGTGTAAAAAAAGTAGTTTTGACAAGTTAATCTTCATTCTGTATAATTCAGAGCAAAGTGATTTCTCACAATAAGGAGGTATGTGGATGCAGTTTCGAACGATTAAGACAAAACTGCTACTTTTGTTTGTTCCTGTGACTGTGATTGTCCTTGTTATAAGTGCTTTCGTAATAACCCATTCCGTAAAAACGACGGTCCAAAATTTGGTTGAAAAAGAGACGAACGAAAAAGTAACGGTAATGGAAATGATGGTGGAAGAATGGCTTACGGGCATTAAGAACCAAGTCTATTATCTGGCGAATTCGAGTATGGCCAAATCCATGAAACCCGAAAACTATTTAACGGCTTTTGCGGAAGTCGTGAAAAACAGTAACGGGTTGTTTGACTACATCCTTTTGGCAAATCCGGGCGGAGACTATATCAATCGAGAAGGCGCGGTCGCCAATATCAAAGATCGCGATTATCATAAAGACATTTTTGTATTGAGAAAAAACGTGTCGGTCTCGAACGCGCTCATCAGCAAGGGGTCAGGGAAACCGATCATCGTTATCGCTTACCCGGTCTATGGTGAAAACAACGCTCTTGTGGGAATGGTAGCGGCGACGGTGAACATCGAATCAATGAGCAACCGGATCAGCGCATTAGCCTATGCCGAAGGTGAATTTGCTCTTGTGGTGGATGGTACCGGGATGACGGTTGCTCATAGTTCAGATCCGAACCTTATAATGTCTCTTAACGTTCTTCAGTCAGAAGAGAAAGGGTTTGTTGGCTTGGAAGAAGCGGGCACGAATATGACAAAAGGCGAAGCGGGCGCCAGTTCCTACAAGAACCCTGACGGCGGGACTTATCAATTATTCTATAAACCGATCCCAGGAACATCCAATTGGTCTTTGGGGGTGGGCGTTTTAGAAACAAATATCACGGCGAAAAGCGGTAGTTTAGTGGTTCTGTTATTCATTACGTTCGGCATCCTTATCGTTGTTGTCGCCGTCGTTGCTTACATCGTCGGTATCGTTGTCACCACACCGATTAAAGAGGTCGGGAAAGAACTCAAACGGTTTGGAGAACTGGATTTCACCAAAACAGTAAGCAAGGCGGACGCGTTTTTGGATCGAAAGGATGAAATCGGCCAGATAACCGTCGGTCTGTCGAAAATGGTCGGGGAAGTCCGTTCGACCCTGGCTTCTCTTAATTCCGTCGTTGGAACCATGGCGGCTTCTTCGAATGCGTTAGCCGATATTTCCAAACGGCAAACGAAGGCTTCGGATGAGCTTGCAATCCAGGCTCAAAGCGTGGAAAAGAACGTACAGAATGTTTCCGCTTCAATCGAAGAGGTCACGTCCGGCGTGGAAGAAGTAGCCGCCAGCGCTCAGGGCGTCTCGAAAACAGCTCAGGAACTTTCGGAAGAAATGTTGGAAACTTCTTCCGCTGTGGAAAATGGAATGCAGGCGGTGTCGCAAGCGATAGCGAGTATTGCGAAAGCGCAGACCCAAACGCGAGAAACCTCTCAGGTTGCCGCGGAAGTGGCCGATCAAGCCAAAAAGGTCGGTGAGATCGTCGAATCAATCTCCTCAATATCCGAACAAACGAATCTGCTGGCTTTGAATGCCGCAATCGAAGCGGCGAGGGCGGGGGAAGCGGGAAGAGGATTTGCTGTCGTGGCCGATGAAATCAGGAAGTTAGCCGAAGAAAGCAAAGCGGCTACTTTGAATATTACGAGTATTTTGAAGCAATTGACGGAAGGTGTGAAGAAAGCGGATATCGCTTCGAATAGAACAGTCGAGCTGGTTCAGGAAGTCAACGAAAATGGTACGCAAATCGAAGAGCAATTCAAAAAAATCACGACGAACGTAGAGAAGATAAACCTGATGATCAGCAACCTGACAGCTACTTCAGAAGAACAAGGCGCTTCGGCTCAAGAGATGGCGAGCGCGATGGATACGTCCGCAAAAGCGGTATCGGAAATTAGAGAGCAAATTGAAAGGATGGCCGATGGCGTAGCGGATCAAGCGAAAGGGGCCGGATTGGTGAACACATCGGCTCAACAGCTTGACGAACTTGCATCGAAAGCCAATGCCGAAATGTCAAGATTCAGATTGTCCGAATAACCGTTTTTTCGACAGGCAGCCGGACAGTTTTAAAAATAGGGAACCCGATGTGTGGGTTCCCTCGGTTCTATTGTTACTTCGTACGAGAATGATTTTTTGACAATAAGTTAATAAGAGATGAAATAAATAGTGTGCTATAATAGATTCGTGGGGCGGCGCTGTTGAAGCGGTTTCTTTTTCAGTGGAAGTAAAGAGGTGTTTTTTATGCAGAACGCGTTTCTTTTTTTAGGGTTCCCAATCGGTGAGACGATTCCGGGGTTCAAAGAACAATTGAAAGCGAGCGGTTATCCCTTCCAATTCCTGGATACGGCAACAGGATTGTCCTTGGAATTATGGAGAACCTTTTCCATGATTTTTGTCGATACCCGGTTGCTAACCGCCTCGCGTGAATTTGAGTTATTGGACCGTTTTCAAAAAACGGAGAGAAAACCACTCATTCTTTATGAGTCGAATCGGCTTGAAAAAACCGAGATTGATCAGGTTTTATCGTTGAGTCCGTGGTTCATATACACCGGTTTTCAGTGGCAACAGATGTTGGAGTCGGCGTTAAGTTTCGCGCGAACCTTTGAGGTGAGCGAAAAGGAACTCGCGAAAAATATCGCTTTAGATCCCGCCTTCCTTTTCTTTTCCGGCTTAAACCACGACCTTCGTGAATTGCTGAATGGTCTTTCTGCAATGGATAGCCTGTTCAATCAATCGTCTACCCCGAGTGACCTTTCAAAAACGCTTGCCTCTCTCATCATCCTGCAAAAGAAGATACTGTCCGCGTTGGAACAATGGACGGCTATCGTTGATAATAACCCGGATCTGAACACGCCCATAGAGCATCCGATGACGATGACGCAGCTGGTCAGCACGATTCGCACTTATTTTGGAAAAAAACTCCTGTTCGAAGATTTGGACATCCAATGGGTTTTTGATCCGGCAGTTGATTCTCAGGTTTTTTTAAATGGAACCCGAATCATCTTCTTATGGGTTTTTTTATCTTCAATCGCATTAAACTTAAGCGGGGCCCAGCGCGCCGAATTCGTGTTTTCAAAAAAACGGATAGCGACAGGCCCTTTTTTGGAGTTTTCGATATTCTTAGAAAACAAACCGGATGGTCTGGCCTCGAATTTAGAAAAGATGGAAACAAACAAAGAACAGTGGAACGCGCTCATACTTAGGAAACTCCTCTCTTTCTGCCGGGCGACCGTGATGATTTCGTCCCACAAACAGGAAGGAATGATCATTTCTGTTCTGACTCCGATCGAGGAGTCGTCGGGTGCGAAAACGGTTGAATTCGAATCGGTAATGAACAAAAAACAGGCGATCGTTGGGCGGAAACTCAATATCTTATTGGCGGAAGATGATGTAATTAGCCAGAAACTGACATCGCTGCTTATTCGAAAGAAAGGCTGGTCCATCACTCCGGTGTCCAATGGGGAAGAGGCAGTTCGAGAAGCGTCGGGCAGGCCTTACGATATCGTCTTGATGGATATCCAGATGCCGGTTATGAACGGCTTGGAGGCGGCACGTAAGATACGATCGATGGAAAATATAAGCGTCCACCATCTACCGATCATCGCTTTGACGGCGCACACCTTGCGCGACGATCGCGCGACCTACACGAAAGCCGGTATTGACGCTTGCGTTTCAAAGCCGATCGTAGAAGACGAATTGTATACGACCATTCTGCAGGTATGGGCGCGTTTTTCCGAAACGGCTTCCTACATTGAAAACCCACCCGCGAACATCAACCGTGTGCTTTCGTTGCTTGAGGGGAACAGAGAAGAGCTGAGCGGATTAATAAAAGAGTCTTTGCGATACTTCCCAGATCAATTGGAGACGATAAAGAACAGCATCCGAGAGAGGAATGCGCGGGAACTCAGCAAGTCGGCTCACAAAATCAAAGGAAGCTTTTCTAGCTTCGATGCGAAGCGGTGCTTTGAGTTGGCTCTGGAATTGGAAAACATCGGTAGAGAGCAAAGCTTCGAAGATGCGGATATTACCTATCGCATGTTGGTGAGCGAAACCGCTCGGCTTAAAGAATACCTGCTCAATTTCCTATAAAGGAGACCGTATGGACGATCGCGTTTTGAAAATATTGATTGTCGAAGATAATCCCGTCGATGTGTTTTTGATGAAAAGCCTGCTTTCCAAAGGGCAGAACTTTCAAACGCACATTACTGTTGAACCTTCTTTAGCAGCAGGTTTGGCGAGAATCCAACTGGATATTTTCGATATCGTTATTCTGGATCTCTCCCTTTCGGATTCATGGGGATTGGAAACACTGAATCGCGTGCGCAAGATCAACGAAAGCGTACCGATTATCGTCATCACATCACACGATGACGAAAAATGGGGAGTGGAAGCTCTTAAAAACGGCGCCCAAGACTATATTCTTAAGAACCAGCTCAATGCGGTTACACTCAAGCGGACCATACAGTTTGCCATCGAACGCGAAAGTTTTTACCAAAAATTGAAAAATAAAGCCGATGAATTGGAGATCTTGAACCAGATCAACCGGGATACGGCGAATAAATTCGAAGCAATGGCCATGGAGCTGCTCAGACGTCTGTCGAAAGTGGCGTAGGCAAGAGACCATGTGACCGGTTCCCACACGGAGCGTGTGGGCGTGATGGCATCCATTTTAGGCAGAGGGATTGGTTTGTCCGCCGGAGAGAGCGAAATCCTACGTCAGGTAGCCCCTTTGCATGATTTGGGCAAGGTTGGCATTCCGGATCGGATTTTACGCAAACCCGGTTCCCTAAACGATAAAGAGTGGGAGATCATGATGACGCATACGGTCTTGGGGTATCAGCTCTTGTGCGATTCCGCCCATCCGGCGATCCAAAAAGCGGGACTGATCGCCTTGACCCACCACGAGAAGTGGGACGGGACCGGCTACCCAAACGGCCTTTCGGGCGCGAATATACCCATCGAGGGAAGAATCGTCTGTTTGGTCGACGTTTACGACGCGCTGACCAGCAACCGCCCTTATAAAAAAGCCTGGTCTTCGGCGAAGGCGATCGACTATATTGAAAAAAAGGCCGGAACGGCCTTCGATTCCGAATTAGTGAGGGTGTTCCTGGAAAAGAAAGAAGAAATTTTGTCAACGAAAGAAATCAGTCAGGATGCAGAAAATCAAGAGGAAGAGTCCCCGGAGGAAGCGTGATTTTTTAGGGAAATATAGTACAATAGGAGTAGATAAAAAAGTTAAGTGGCGCCCGTTGAGGTGTGAGGATATCCGAAAGGCGGGTTAGCAGTTTGACTTGCCCAAAATCGGGAGGTTAATCATGATAGGAATTATCTGCGATACAGGAAGCGATATAACCGAAAGAGTACGATCGGACGACCGGGTTGAAGTCGTCCCGTTAAAGGTCATTTTAGACGAACGAGAACACAATGACAGCGAAAATGGGCTTTCGGAGAAGGTCATCGCGTATCAAAAGGACTACCAGGCGAAAACCTCTTTGCCCGCTTTGGAAGAGGTTAAATCCGCGTTTTACCGGTTAATTGACCGCGGATACGACGAGATTGTCGGTATGAACATTTCGAGCAACCTTAGCGGAACCCACAACGTTTTCAAACTCGCGGCGAAAGAGATCCTAACCGAGAGGCCGAATCTGAAGATCCGTCTTTTCGATTCTCTCAGCATTTCGATCGGTACGGGCCTCTTGATCCTGAAAACCTTGCAGTTTGTCACGGACGGGCTTTCGTTTGAAGAGGTGGGTGAAAAGGTCGCGGGTATGATCCCGAAAAAATCGAAGGTGATGTTTATCATCCCCACCCTCAAACATCTCAAAGAAGGGGGCCGGATCGGAAAGGTCAGCGCCACGATCGGCGAGCTCCTAAAGATCAAACCGGTCATCTGCGTCGGAGACGACGGCATCTATTATACGCTTGCGAAAGCGCAAGGGATGAAAAACGCCGTTCGGAAGATCATCGAAGAGTTCCAACGAGACTTCGCTTCCGAAAAAGTCGAAACGGCGGCACTCTATCATTCGGGGGATCCGCAAGGGATCTCCGATCTGCTCTCCTCTGTCGTTGACGTTCTGAAACGTTCGAAGGTCCCGTACATCGAAGGGCAAATCGCTCCATCCCTGGTCGTTCACACCGGGGAACATCTGGTCGGATTGGCTTATCTGATGGTTTAAAGCCTTACGCTTGGCTCCGGATATTCTCCTCGATACGCCGCTCGATCTCTTTCATCATCACTGCCGTGATCTTTCCGATCGTCGGAAAGGTCCGTTTTTCGATCGCCCTAACCGGCATCACCTTTGAAACGGTGCTGGCGATAAAGACCTCTTTTGCAGTTAAAAACTCCTTTAAATAAACCCGCTTCTCTATCGTTGGAATGCCTATGGAAGCGGCGTACTCGAGTACTTTCCTGCGCGTCACGCTTGGCAAGATATTATCGATCTCCGGGGTAATGAGGGTTTCGTTGTGGACACAGAAGAAGGAAGAGCTTCCCCCCTCCGTAACGTAGATCCCCTGCGCGTCTTTTCGGTACATCATCGCTTCGTAACCGCCCCGATCGTTCGCATCGTTCTTGGCCAGAACGTTTGCGAAAAGATTCAATGTTTTGTGTTCGCAGAGAAGATGCCGCTTGTCCGGAAATAAGTAGACTTGAGCCCCGGTTTCCCAATTCTTGGGGTTTATCTCACGCAGCGGCAAAGCGAGGATGAAGAAGGTCGGCGTCAAATTCTGCGGCCGGATCCGATGTTCCCGATTGGCGTCTTTCCCGCGCGTCAGCTGATAGTACACTTCGCCGGTCTGTATTCCGTTCCGCTCGATCAGCTCCCGTGATACTTCATAAAGCTTTTCCAGAGAAAACGGGAAGTTCAGACGAAAATACGCGGCGCTGACTTCCATGCGTTGGAGATGCTCCTTAAAGAACAAAGGCCTTCGATTTAAAACCCGGCATACCTCGAACAACCCGTCCCCAAAGGTATTTCCCCTGTCTTCAAGGCACAACGCGGGTGTGTCTTTCTCTACAAAATTACCGTTCAGCCAAGCGTCCATACGATCCCCCCAAGAATAGAAATTCCGACTCACCCCTTAGTATAACCGTTTCGAAGAGAAAAGTAAACAGATCGCACGACACCTTCGGGAGTAGGTGTCATTTTATGAAAAAAGCGATCTATTCAATAGAAATATTAAACACATACAGGAATCTAATTGATAAAAGTGAATTGATATACAAATATTTTGATATTGTACTTGACAAAGCACGATTTATATGGTAAAATCATAAATGTCAAACCAGAAATTAAAAAAATTAAAATTTGGAGGGATAGAAAATGAAAAAGCGAGAGAACAAAAAGGAATGGACCGGCAAGGACTTCTCCGATTTCGTGAACCAATATTTCACGCAAGAGATACAGGTGAACCGGCATGCGCCGACATTCCGGTAAGCCGTTACGGGAAGAACGGGACCGTCGGAAGATAGAAGAGGCCTATCGTCGCTATCTTTTGGATCGGGAAGGTTCGGCCGGTATGGAGCCTTATCTGCCCACGACCGGTATGATTCTTATCGCGCATTTTCGATAGAAAGACTTAAAGGAGGGATACGAATGAACAAGACCGATCGAAAAAAAACGGAACGATTCACCTTTCAAGAGGAAGGTTACCGGATAGAGAAAGTATTTCTTCCCTATACAGAACCCAGGGATCTTTGGAACGGTACGCTCATACGCTGAGCGGTAGGGTGGAACAGAGGTCATACCCTCAAAAGGATCGCGTCGGCGATCACAACGATCAATAAAGCCGGCAGCAGATTCCCGACCTTGATCTCTTTTATACCCATCATTCTCAATCCGATGGTCACGAGCAGCACGCCGCCGACCCCGGTGAAGTCGTTGAGGTACTCGGGCTGCGTTAAAAAGGTCAAGAGCGACGAGAAGGAGACGAGCAATCCCTGGATCAGATAGACACTGACCGCCGTCAAGAGGACGCCCAGTCCGTAAAGCGACCCGAGTAAAAGCGCGGAGATGCCATCCAGCGCTGATTTCAAGAAAATAATGGAATAATTGTTGGAGACCCCTGCCTGGAAACACCCCAAAATCGTCATCGGCCCCGCGACGAAAAGGAGGGTGGCCGTAATAAACCCCTTCACCACCCGATTTTCTCCGTCTTTTTTTTCAAAACGCTCTACCAGACGACCGATTCGCTCCTCGATACGTAACGTTTGTCCGATCGCGCCACCGAGGACCAATGAGATCAAAACGACCATCATATTGTTCGTTTCCAGTCCCATTTGGACGCCCATGAGCAAGGTCACGGCCCCGATGATCGTAAAGGAAAGTTCCCGAAAGCTGGCGGGTATTTTTTTACCGATCGCCATACCCAAAAGGGCTCCAATCAGTACGGCGGCGGCATTGACGATAACAGAAAGGTTGAGCATCCCGATTCCTTCTTTATCGAATCGTTCTATTCGATCCGAAAGTTCAAACTGACTTGAAAGATCATTTCTTCCGCGTTTTGTCCACTTCTCAACAGCTTCATATTCCTCAGCACGATGTTCGCCAATTCAGGGGATGGAGAGGAGACCATATCGACCGAAGGGAACCCTGATTTATCGAAACGCATATTCACGACGACATTCCCTTCCAATAAGCTGGTCCGCGTTCCCTGCCTCTTCAGCAAATCGTTGTAGTCCTTTTTTAAGGCTGCGGCCACTTCCTCGTAGTTTGGAAAAGCATATTCCTTCAGCTCTTCAAAACGTATGGAGCGATACTCGTTCTCCCGGTAGACCGATTGGTATCGTTTGGGAGGAGCGACGTTCTGCGAAACGGGAAGCGCGATCTCATGGATCTCGAACAGTTGGTTTTGGGGGGCTAAAGGGGCCGGCGTATCCGTTGTCTGAGGCAGATAGGTGGTGGCTTTTTGAGGTGTCGACGGCGTCTTCGGTTGGAAGGCCAGCAATTGCTCGAGCAAAGGGTCGGGTTCGGCTTCTTTGACTGGTTCTGGCGGCTTTTCGATCGGCTTATCTTGAACCGGTTCGCTCGGAATCACCGATGGAATCGTCGGTTGAGGCGGTTCAGGCTCCGTTTCCTTTGGCGCGGCGGCAGCCGTCAGGTTTATTTTCATCGGCGGTTCGCTTTCGATCCTATAAGGCGAGGAGCGAATGACGGAGATGAAAGCGGCGAGAAGCAGAACCTCCAACATGACAGCCACCATCGCTGCGATGATATAGACTGGATTTAAGGGGATTTTTTGTTCCATTTCCGATCACTTGGCAGTCGCTTGGATATTGACATCAAGGATTCGGTGAGTTCTAAAGGCGTCCAGAACGGCGATGACCGTTCCGTGAGTCGCTTTTTGATCGGCGAGAATGGCGGCTTTGAGCGACGGGTTGGATTTGAAAGCCCGTTCGATTTCGACGGACACTTCTTCCAAAGTGGCCGCTTTTTGCCCGATGAAAATCTCATCTTTCGCAGTAATGGAGACGTTGAAAAATTCGTCGAAACCCGCCTCCGAAGCGGTTGAGGCTTCGGGTAGCGTCAGATCGATGCTTCGAACTAACCCGATGTCGAAGGTGGTGGTCAAGACCCAAAACAATAACAGTATGAACATAATGTCGATCAGCGGCGTGATATTGATGTTGATCTCCTCTTCCGTTCGTCGCCTGCCCATACCCGGCCCCGACTACATGAGTCCTTTTGTGACGGGAGCTTTCAGATAGATGTCCGTCAGTTCGTTCTCGATCGAAGTAACCATTTCTTTAATGACATTCAACAAAATCGTCAGCGTAATGGCGACGATCAGCCCGGCTATTGTCGTATAAAGGGCTTCCCCTATTCCTGTCGCCAGTTGTCCGGCGTACTTGAGGTTCTCGGTTTTATCCAGCGAATTGAAGATCTTCACCATACCGGTTACCGTCCCCAGAAGCCCTAATAAGGGGGCCACGGTGATTGCGGTTGAGATGAAGCGGAAGTTGCGCGTCAGGCGCTCTACCATCAAACTGATGATCTCGTGGATTTCGTCGGCGCGCGCGCCTTTCTGCGCGCTTAGTCTACGGTCCACTTTGATGAGAAAGGTTTGTTCATCGTCCCCTTTGCGAATGGCCGACTTAATCGCGGCCAAGACAATGAACCGTTCGACGAAAAAAAACAATCCGATTCCGGCTATTGCCAAAATAATGATCAGAATCGGTCCCCCAATAGAAATCACATCAAAATACAAGATGATTCCCCCTTCTTGAGAAACACTACGAATGGTGATGATGGCAAATCTCTTTCAGGATGCAGTGTGCGCATCCCGGGCGAGAGCGGCAGTAATATTTGGAATGGAAAACGATAAGCGCATGAAACTCGTTGTACCGGGCGGTATCTTTTGCGAATTGGTGATAGAAAAACTCCTGAATCTCGTCATAAGAGCCGGTTGCCATCCACCGGTACCGCAAACGGGAAAACAGGCGTTTGGTGTAGGCGTCCACAACAAACACCGGATGCCCGAGCGCGTATAACAAGATGCTGTCCGCCGTTTCTTTGCCGATGCCGTTAATCTGCAGCAGCTCATCTCTCAATAAGACCGGATCCGCCTTTCTAAGACGAAAAAAGTCGAGGTTCTTTTCCAAGAGAAAAGCCGTTATGTTCTTCAACCGCGCCGCCTTTTGATTGTAGCATCCGGCGTCTTTGATGGCTGTTTTGACAGTTTCAAGTGAAACCGACGCGATCTTGCGGGGTTCAAGGATCTCCATCTCTTTCAGGCGCTGGATGGCTTTCTCCACATTCGTCCACTGAGTGTTTTGGGTCAAGATCGCCCCTACCATGATTTCGAAAACACTGTCTCCCGGCCACCAATTCTGCGGGCCGTAAGCGGAGGCCATCAGATCGTACAGTTCTTCGCAAAAACCCCGATTGGGAAGGGCTTGCGGAGTATCGCCGCCACTGTTCCTCGGCTTTTCCGTCATGGTCGAAGACCCAGATGTTTGTACGGTTTCCGGAATCATACCCGCAGTTTCAATTCCATTTCCAACTGGCTGAAAATCTGTTCCCCGCCCAATAAGGAAAAAACCTCTGAGAGCTTGTCGTCCTCGGGCAAATTCGAGATCACGCCATCCATTTTGCGTGTTTTGTCTTCGATATAGAGGAAGATATCATGCACCAAATCGATCAGTTCGATATCCGTGGAGAGCCGATAACAATCCACGATATAAAAATTATCTTCGTTTTCGCCCCAAATGACGAATCCAAGAGGTTGCGCGGACGATCTTTCGGAATACACCGCTTCCATTCGGTATCTGCCAGTCGCGTGATGGAAAGAGATCGGCACCCTTTGCCAGTTGAGTTTGCGGGAAAACGAGGTTTGCGCTTCGAGGGCTAATTCGCTGATAGCCTTGGCGGTGCTTTCTCTGTAGAGCAAGCGGTGGGACAGGTTGGGATTGACAGACACCCGATAAGCGTTCAACTTGCGCGTAACCAAAAACCCTCTCTTTTCGTAAAAGCGGACCGCTCGTTTCTCGGAGTCAAGCACCTCTAATTGTATGGTCGAGATCTTCCGCCACTTCAAGTTTTCCACGCAGTTCTGAAACAAAAACTCGGAGGCTTCGGTGCCCCGAACCGATACTTTGACGCCCATCGCGTCAATTCGGGCCAGTTTGTCGCGAATGCCGACGACGATAAAGCCAACGGGCTCCGGCCCTTCCCAAAGAATGAACGAGTCCTTCAAGGAGATCCCATTTTCCAGAATATCCAGATGGAAGTCCTGCGCCGTCCATCGGACGGGGATTGGGTAATCGGCGAAAACTTCATTTACCAAAGTGATCAACACATTGATCTGAGACTCATCGAGCGCTCTTAATTCCACCCCGAAACACCTCCCGTTGATTTCCAAGTCGTGGGTTTCCTGACCGTCTCCTTCGCGCGAGACCCCCGCGACCTTTTCGCTGTAGGGCTTCCGATCTCGTCCTTCGTTCCGGGTTTCGTATACGTCCCGGGTCGCAAGGGCGCCTGTTTCGACGATAAGTATATCACAGGTTATGATATAATTCACAGGGTATGATCGCGGTCGCGGATCAATTGACGCGAACGCCGTTCCCGAAAACCGATCGCGTTATGAGGGGGAAAAGATGATACGCGACACCATTTGGAAGAGTCATTGCGATCCAAGGAGCCTATGAACGGGGCGCGGAAACGAGGGCTTTTGATAGTCGCTATGTTGTGCTTAACCCTCACGGTCTGCTTGGCCGCTTACCCGTTGGGGGTGCGCGCGAACCGGCTGGATCTGATATCGGAACAAAGTCTCGACCAATTGCTGGGATTGTGCATTCAGTACCGGGTCGATACGGTTTACATTCCGATCATCTCCTATATGGAAGCGCTATACGCGTCAGATATGCTGCCCAGAAGCAGCGTGCTCATCAATAACGGCACTCCGGACGCTTTTGACCCGCTGCGTTATCTTATGGAGAAAGGGCGTCATCTCGGCGTCGTCATTATACCGATCGTGGACCTCTTTACGGTATGGCCGAGCAGGGATTTCCCGGCCGCGAAGAAACACGTTTCTCGTCAGCATCCCGAATGGCTCAGTATGGACACGATGGGGAGGGTTCTCACCACTCCGGCGATACTCGATCCGGGCACCCCGGAAGCCCAAACCTTTTTGATCGCCCTCCTGAAAGAGATATTGATCCGGTATAACCCGCCGGTTTTAGCCTTCGAGAACTTTGGGTATCCGAGCGTCGTTTACGGATTCAACCCTTACGCCATCAAAGAATATGAGAACGCGAAAAATAACGCCTTCGCCCGCCCTTACACGATGGACCATTTCCGGGCAGACACGCTGACGGACTTGATTGTGCGTTTCAACGCCCTACGGGACAGTTTGGGCGTCCCGACGAGATATATGCTCATCACGGAGACCGATCCTGAAAGAGGGCGGCGAGAACATTTCCAGGATTGGCTCTTATGGTTAAACAGCGGATATTTCGGCGACGCTTCGCTCTGGTACTGGTTCTTAGACGTTAAGACCGTTCGGTATGACACGCTTCATGCCATCGACAAGCTGGCCAATGACCGTTTTATCGTCGGGATCAGTCCGTCGTCTCTTGTTCCAGCGCAATTTGATTTAGTGCTCCGGGAGATCACGACCCACCCGGTTGGCGGGATCATGATTGATACTTTCTCGGTAGATACCTTGAGTCTTCTCAATCAGTACGGCATAGGCCTGCCACGATGACGCGCGATACCGAACAACCCGGCTTCGAAACTGTCGGTCGTGAAAACCCTCCGCAGTTCCACGTTCCGGTTATGGTTCAGGAAGTGACCGAAGGGTTGATCACCAACCTCTCGGGTACCTATATCGACTGCACCTTCGGCGAGGGCGGACATACGCTCGAAATCTTGAAACGAATCGCTCCGCATGGCGGTAAAGTGATCGGAATCGACAAAGACCTCGAAATCCTGCACTATGCCGAAAAACGTTTGAAAGCCTTCGAAGGCTCTTATGAACTCTTCCACGGGCATTTTATGAATATCGATCTCATCTTGCGGGGGATGAAAGTCAGCTCGGTAAGCGGGATTTTATTCGATTTGGGCGTGTCTTCCTATCAACTCAACACCGAAATGAGAGGGTTTAGTTTCGACAAAGAGGGGCCCCTGGATATGCGTATGGACCTCCAAAGCCCGATGAAAGCTGAAGAAGTGATCAATCGCTTTAAAGAAGCTGAACTGGAAAAACTCATCCGCGAATACGGAGAAGAACCCTTTTCAAGAAGCATCGCCAAACAGATCGTCTTGAAACGGCCGATCCAAACGACCCGCGAACTCGTCGATGCCATTAAAGCCGCCATTCCTGTTAAGGTTCGTTGGAAGATGCGAAAACATTTCGCAACGAGAACTTTTCAAGCCTTCAGGATCTACGTCAACAGAGAGTTGGAAGAGCTGGAGAACGGATTGGCAAAATCCTTGCAAATTCTTGGTAAAGGTGGTAGAATAATTTCGATTTCCTTTCATTCTTTGGAAGATCGGATCGTCAAGAATTTTTTCCGGAGTCACGCGGGCAAGCAGGATTCAGACAGCGTTCTCAAGATTATCACAAAAAAGCCTTTGGTTCCGAGTGAAGAAGAAGTCCTCAGGAATCGCCGAGCAAGAAGCGCCAAACTCAGAATCGCCGAAAAGTTATAATTCTATCTGTTTTCATTTCTTTTAGGGGTTTACGTGGGAGGAAGAGAAAGGCTTCCTTTAGGGGGGAATTCTTTTGAATAAGGATTATATTTCTTCGTCTTCAGAAAAACCGGTCGTTTCATCGGCGCCTTATGCAAATCAGACTTCTGCGGTTTATTTGGAGCAAGTCAAAGAACTTTCGAGAGAACGGTTTTTCGAGCTTATCGGAGTGACCGCAAAGATACTCCTCATGACCGCCGTGATATTCGCCGCGTTTTTTGTCCCTTTCTTCGTTGGTATGCAGACGAACCAGTTGAATAACCGCACTTCCGCTATGAAAATAGAGATCCAATCGATGAACACAAAAATCCAGGAATACAATCAGAAGATCACGGCTTTCGGAGAAATGCTGCTGGTGAAGAACAAGATACAGAAATCGGAAGTCGAATAGCGGCTCGATCCCATTGAACGAGAAACGTGTCAATCTTGTTACCGCCGTTCTCTTAGTCTTGCTGGTCGCCCTTCTGGTGCGCGGTTTATCGCTTTCGATATCCCGGCCTGATTCTTCCGGCCTCCCCGTCAAGAATATCCCGATCTTTCCGCAAAGAGGGCTTATTCTTGACACCGGCGGAACGCCTCTTGTGATGAATGCCCACAAATACTTCTACTATTTGGATACGAAATACTACTCGGAGAACCTCGCAGAGGGGAAAGTGCAAACTGACCTCTTTTTTGAGCAGGTGCGCGATTTGTTTCAGATAACGCGCGAGGCGCTTGAAGAAAAGATGCGGACGATGTCATTCATCCTGCTCGGCGTTTCCGAATCGACGGTGTTGGAGATACCGCGGCCCGCCGCTCTGTATATTTCGATCGACCATCGCGACGAGCGGTCGGTTCTTTACCCTGAATTGGCACAGATCATTGGAAAAGTCGATTCGTACGGCAGCGGGGTAAACGGCCTGGAAAGAGCCTTTGACCCTTTTCTGGCTTCCCGGGATATCGGTCAGATGTACTATGAAAGGTTCAGCAACTATGCCCGGCTCGGAGAAATCTTATCGGTCCACCCGCCTGTGGACGGTCAAAACCTCAGGACGACGATTGACCTGACCTTACAGCAAATTTTGTCTAAACGGCTTCATGAAGGCGCCGAAACCTACGGAGCGAAATCCGCGATGGGTGTTTTAATCGAAGCCAAAACGGGAAAGGTGCGCGCCCTTTACAGCACGACCGGACTGAACGATGCGATCATCTCGGTTTTTGAACCCGGATCCGCGTTGAAACCGTTTATTTTTGCCTCGGCTATGAAATATGACCTCTTGGCGGATGATGAAACCTTCTTATGCACCGGAAAGATCAAGCCCTATAAAGATCTTTCGACCATTATCAATGACACGCACGTCCATCACGAGATTCAAACGACCGACGCCTTAGCCCAATCATGCAATGTCGCGACAATCGAGATCGCTTTACGGTTTTTGGAAGAGATGGATAACTGGACATGGTACAAAGAACTGCGACTGGCGGGGTTTGGCAGCGTCACCGGCGTGGAGTACCCCGGAGAGGTGAACGGGATCCTTCACAACCCAGTGGACTGGAATCGCCTGACGGGTATTCAAATGAGTATCGGCCAGGGGATTGCGGTGACGGCGCTGCAATTGACCGCTGCCTTCAACATTTTCGCGAACAACGGGATCTACCTCTCGCCAACGCTGCTTGAAGAACGGGCTAATCCGCTTGATGAGCGAAGGGTATACCCCGAAGCGGTTGTCAAACGGATCCTTACCATGCTTCATAAAACGGTTTTGTCCGGAACCGCTACGGCCGCCCGCTCTCGGTTGACCGACATCGCCGGCAAGACTGGAACCGCTCAAAAGGCCTTTCCGGGTATGGGGTACGTCAAAGGCAAATATGTCTCGAGCTTCATTGGCTTCTTCCCGGTAGAGAATCCGATGTATACGATGCTCATCAGCTTGGATGAACCTCAGGGCGACATTTACTACGGCGGTGATATTTCCGCCCCGATCTTTAAAAATATCGTCGAAGACTACCTGACAATTTTGGAAGCCTCTCTGAATCAAAAGGTCGAACCGATCCTTTTTAAATCGTGGAAACTACCCGATTTCAAGGGTCTCACGAGAAAAGACGCGATGGATATCCTGGCTAAACTGGAGATACCGGCTCAAAAGATACGGTTTGAAGGCGAAGGGGTCATCATTTCGCAAAGACCAGCGGATGAAACGCCTATTCACGAGATAGACGAGATCGTTTTGATACTGGGAAGGGAGACGGATCCATATGGAGAGCCTTGATCAAAAGCCGGAGGGCCTCATGATCGCGCAATCGGTCGGAAAGGTTCTCTTCAAAGATATGTCGTGGCGTGGCTTGCGCCCACTGCAGGAGAGCAGCGGTGCGGCGATCAGAAATGGTTTTCAGACTTTAATTACCGCCGGTACGGCTTCGGGAAAGACAGAAGCCGCCTTGTTGCCGGTTCTGTCCATCATACTGGAATCCCCCGATCTTATGCACAGCCGAACCCCGGTCGCGTTATACATCGCCCCTTTGAAAGCGCTGATCAATGATATCACCGAGCGTCTAAAAAAGCTATCCCATCGTTCTGCGCTCGAAATCTACGCCTGGCACGGCGACGTGGACGCTTCGGAAAAAAACGAGGCGATAAAAAAAGCCTCGATTCTGGTGACGACTCCGGAATCGTTGGAGGGGTTGCTCGTCTCTTCAAGAGTCGACCCGGCCGTTTTCTTCCGGAACCTTCGCTTCTTCCTCTTGGATGAGTTTCACGCTTTGCTGCAGTCACCCAGGGGTTATCAGCTTGCCTCCCAGATAGAAAGGCTTCAGGCATACAGCGGATACGCGATCCAAAAGATCGCTATGAGCGCCACCATCGGAAATCCCGAAAAGGTTTTAGAATGGATGAAAGGAAGCGGTTCCCGGGAATGCTTTCATGTGAGCGATCAACATCATACCCAAAAGCAGCTTATGCTTCGAAAAAAGTCTTTCGAAAACCTTCTGGCCGATGTGTCTAAAGTTGCCGAGTCAGGTAAAAAAGCGATTCTTTTCACTTGCAGCAAAGGCGAGGCCGAATCGCTCTTCCATTTTCTGAAAAGAAAAGGAGTTAACGTTCTGCTGCACCACGGTTCCATCGGGAAAAAACAGCGCGAGGACACCGAACGGTTGTTCAAAAGTTCTGGCGACTACCCGATCATGATCGCCACGACGACCCTCGAGATGGGGATCGATATCGGCGACGTTTCGTACGTTCTCTTCTATTCCGTACCGCGCAGCGCGGCTTCTTTTATGCAGCGGTTAGGCCGGGCTGGCAGAAAAACGGGTGTCGCGCGCGCCATCATCTATGTTCCGACGGATACCGAAGAAGAAGGAAAACCTGTGGCATTGGATAAAGCGCTCGAGGAGCAACTGTTCCTGTTCGGCAATCTTTCTCTGTTTTCACAAGGAAAGGTGGAACCGATCGATTTAAAAGACTATTACCCGCAGCTTTTCGCCCATCAAGTCATTTCGATGATCTTTCGCGAGAAGAAGATGGATCGGCGTAAAATCGGACTTCTGAAACCGGCTTACCCGTTTAAAGGCCTTCAGAAAGAAGACGTGAGCGCGGTGCTGATGTTCTTGGAAGAAGAGAACTACTTGTTCCGAAACGATCAGGAGTATCGATTGGGGTGGAAGGCAACGGATATGTTGGAAGGATCCGGGATCGGCGATTTTTTAAGCGTCTTCAGCGCCTCGGAAGATTGGACCGTCGTGGAAGGCAACAAAGAAATCGGGAGGGTCCATGCGGCAACAGTCTTTCATAACAAGCGAAAACAAGGCCATGAAATTCTCATACAAAACTTTTACCTCGCGGGGAAGGCTTGGAAGGTTCTATCCGTGGACCCGGCGAGGCATCGGATATCTGTGCAGCAAGCCGAGAGCGGGGCAAAACCGTTATGGCTGAGCGGCGAAGAGGCGATGCACCCTGTTTTTTCAGAAGCGATTCGCCAATTTATACTAAAGCCCGTTTTTTCTCCGTCTTGCGCTTCGGACCCCGAAGTCCAAGACGCGCTTCTGAAAACAATCCAGGGAGAACTGTACACGGTCAGTCACGAAGAGAGATGGGTTCCGATAATGGTCGAGCGGAAGAACCATGTGGATATTCATTTATATACCTACGGAGGCGACCTTTTGAACTACATCCTGGCGCTTCTGGTGAAACAGTATGCGCCGGAATCGCGGAACTTGCGATCGACATGGCGAGTGGTCCGATGGAAAGCCTACGCCCCCTTCTGTCCTGAAGATTTCAAGGACTGGCTTGCGTCTTTGTCTTATGAGGAGTTTTGCGAGCAGATGGAACCCGAGTTCTCTCAGAACGAGTCCAAAATCTATGAGAAAGTATTTCCGGACTGCCTAAGGGAATACATCCCGACAAGCCTGACGATCAGCGCCCTTACCCGGCATTTTTGGTCTTTGCTACAGGTGGGCATCGATTTTGGAAAGAAGCCCGAGGAATAAGACGATCACTTCCTTAGGCGGAAAGGCGGTGTCAATGAGTCGATTTTTCTACGCAGTGAAAGTGGAGGATACCAAAGCCTGGTTTGATGATCACGAATACCGTCACTTCCAAGTTATGCGGGTGGAGGAAGGACAAACGATCGTTTTTACGGACGGCCGCGGCGCCTTGTACACGGGCGTGGTAAGCTTTGCGCGCGACAGAACAACCGCGCGGATTACGGAAAAGCTCAGTCAAAACGCGCGCAATCCTTCCGAACGGGTGGCGGTCGGTATCGCGCATGCCCAATGGGATCGTGAAGAAGTCTTGATCGAAAAAGGAACGGAGTTGGGAGTCACTGACTTCTATCTCTTCCCCGCTCGGTATTCGAAGTATCGGGATATCAACCTCGATAAAGTCAAATTTACCTTGCGAAAAGCGATCAAACAATCCGAAAACCCGCTTCTACCTCTATGCGCGAAATACGAGCGGTTGGAAGAAGTGTTGGCGTTTGGTGGAGAGTACACGCAAAAGATTATCCTGCACCCGGTTTCCCATGCAGACTTGTTTGAAACACGGCGTCAACCGAAACCGGTCTTGATCTTGGTAGGGCCGGAAGGCGGTTTTCACCCTGAAGAAGTGCAAAGCTGCGTTCAAGCAGGCTTTTCGCCCTACGCGATCGGGAAGCGGATTCTCAGGTTAGAAACGGCGGCGCTTTGCAGTTTTGTGTGGGCGACGCTTTTAAAAGCGATCTGAAGCGAAGCGGGGTAATCCACAGGCTTCTACCGGAAAGGTGATGGCGATTTTCGCTCCGTTATGCGTTTGCAGCGTTAACTGGCCATCGATTTGTTCGACGATCGATTTCACGATATTCAACCCGGTCCCTTCCGTTTTTTCCGGATTGAAGCCTTTCGGAAATCCGATACCGTTATCTTCGACCGTTAACCGGTAATGCGACCCCTCTCGCGATAGTGTTAGCAGAATATGGCCCCTTCGGCCTTGAGGAAAAGCGTGTTTGACCGCGTTGACGATGAATTCTGCAAGGATAAACCCCAAGTTCGCGGCCGCCTTAACCGAAACCACGGCCTGATCTAAACGGGACTCTATTTCGACATCGTTGAGCGTGGTCCTCATCGAACCGACGATCTTCTCGAAATACGCGGCAAGGTCGACCTCCTCGAAAGACCCGGTCTCGTAGAGGAGGGTATAGAGCTCCGAAACGGATTGGATGCGCGCCGAAAGGTCTTCGAAGCTGTTTCTAAGCTCATCCGACTTGGCTGACAGCATTTTTAGGGTGATCATGTTAGCGATCATATTCAAGCTGTTTTTAGTCCGATGCTGGAAATCCCGGAGTAAGGTATCCTTTTCTTTAAGAGCTTTTTTCAGAGCGATCTCCGCGTTCCGCTGATCGGTGATATCCCGCAGAGAGGCGATGAACGCCTCGGCGACGCCGGCCTCGTTAAGTATCGCTTTTTCCGAACAGGCCAACCACCGCCAGCCGTTCACCGTCCAGGCGCGTTCGTTGTACACGACCTGATAAGGAGGGCGATTGCTCTTCTTTCTGGCTTCTTCGATGATCGGACGGTCATCAGGGTGGACGATCGGAAAAAACGGATGCCCGAGTATCTCCGCTTCTGACTTGCCGAACATCAAGCAGTAGGCGGGGTTAACGTAAAGGATGTTCCCAAATGCATCGGTTTTGACGATCAGGTCCTGCTGATTTTCCACGAGGAGCCGATAGCGCTCTTCACGTTCCTTCAACGCTTCTTCGTACCGCTGCTGTTTTGTCACGTCCCAAACGACCGAAACCATCAGCCCTTTTTCTTTGATCGGGATATTCTGAGCGGAGATGTACGTCGTTTCCTCCCCTTTCCGCGTTAAAGGGACGGATTCCCAGACCATCTGTTCGGGGTTTCCGGAGTCACAATCCGATAGAACGCGCGTTCGTAAGGTTTCGCGAAAAACGGGGTCTTCATAGGCGGCTGACCAGAAACCGTCGGGGTTTTGAAGGGCCTCCATCGTCGTGCGGTAGATCTTCGGAAAACTTTCATTCATGTAGGTGAATTCCACTTGCGGATGGACCGAGTTCACCGCGATGCCAAAGGGAAGGTGATCGGTTACGGCGCGAAAAAAAGCCTCGCTCTCTTGAAGCGCTCGCGTCGTCTCTTTTTCTCTTTTTTGGGATTCGAAAAGGCGCAACGCCATCTTGATCGCGGCGCCGAGCACAATTTCTCCGGAGTTTTTTACGACGTATCCGTAGGAGCTGATCAATTCCGTTTTTTCGACGACTTTTTTTTCCGTATGAGAAGAGAGGAACAAAATTGGCAAATCCACGCATTTAAGAATCTCCTGCGCCGCGACGGTTCCGTCCATCCCTTCGCCCAGGTTGATATCCATCAGAATGAGGTCCACTGGCTCCTTTTGGCTTCGAAAGAAAGCGACCGCGCTTTCTCCGTCGGCGAGGCGCAAGACGGAGTACCCTTCTTTTTGTAATTGCGCGGTCAACAAAAATGCGGAAACGGAGTCGTCTTCTACCAATAGGATCCTTCTATGATGATTGGTTTCCACTATTGTAGACCTCCCTCTTCCGAGAAAAAACGGACGATTTATGCTATTTTAGCATACTGTCGCGACGAAGACAAGACAACCGATTGCGCGACCGCGGTTTCAGAGCACCCGTCACCCCTCGTAAGGATGGGATGCCCCGGGTATTCGGCAGGGAACCTCAATGATTTGGCGATATTGGATCAAGAGCGGTGTGCGGAAAGTAGAAAGCGTCGATCACCTCACGATCGGTATCGTAGGCGATCCCCTGGATGCCCTGTTCCTCAACTGAAAGCAGCACGCAATGATGGACCGGATAGTAGCAAACCAACCCCTCGGGCTCATAGGTCTGCGGATAACACGCCGCGCCGCCGCCCGCCGTGATCAGATACAGCGTGTCCTCAACGATAATTTTTTGGTAGGCGTGGTCGTGACCGCTGATCACGAGAGGAACACGGTACTCGCGGATATAGGGGAGCAAGAACTCCCGAAGCCGTTTAACCACATTCTCTTCCCCGTGCGGACCGGCGGAAAAAATCGGATGGTGGGTGATTAATATCGGTATCTCTCGGTTGGCTTTCGTTTTTTGCAATTCTGAGAGCAGGAACCGTCCTTGATCCGTGCTTTTGGAAAGCCGCTCATTTGTGTTCAGGACAATCCATCGGGTTTTACCGAGTACGAAAGTGTAGTACCCCTCCACCGGGTACCCCGGAATCGTTTTTTCCGCTTCAGGGATCTCCCAATCATGATTTCCCAGAACCAACTGGTAAGGCCTTTCTCCGGAAACAGCTCGAACGCTTTCCGTAAACATCGCCCATTCGGATCGATCGTCGGGGGTGTTGACCACATCTCCGAGATTGATGAAGAAATCGAATTCAAGCGTTTGTGCAAGACTCAAAATTGATTGATGGACGGCGTGACCCCAGCGGGAGTCCCCGTAGAGCAGCGCCCGTACCGGTAAAGCGACGCGCGGCGTATGGAAACGTCCGTTAGCGGATTCCGACAGATGCGTTAAGCGGAATGCGACCTCTTGGTCCGGTTTCCAATCAGTCCACGCGAACGAATGCGTATGCGTCGCCTCAGACTCCACGAAGGTCTTCCAGGCGGCTTGCCCTTCAGGAAGCAGGGAGAGCGTGTACCTGCCGGACTCGGCCGTGTAAAAAGACAGTTTCAACGTGTTTTCAAACAGAAATAAAAAAGGGGAAACGGCGTTCCCCTTTGCCATACCTCCGAAAACGACGATCAAAGCCAGGAAAGCCCAATCCCGAAGGCAATCGCATAACCTCTTGGATGGGTTCCGCATCGCCCCTATCGTCCGGCGTTTATTCCCCGCTATCGGGTTCTTCCTCATATTCCTGATAAAGCATCTCGGGACGAACCATCGGAAAGGCGATCACATCGCGGATGGTCGGCGCGTCGGAGAGGAACATCACGAAACGGTCGATACCGATACCGAGTCCGCCAGTCGGGGGAAGACCGTATTCCAGCGCGCGCACATAGTCCATATCCATCATTTGGGCTTCTTCATCGCCGCTTTCTCGCAATTTGACCTGCCCTTCGAAACGTTCGCGCTGATCCACCGGATCATTCAATTCACTGAAGGCGTTGGCCATCTCTCGCCCGTAGATGATCAGCTCGAATCGTTCCGTAACACCCGGTTTGGAACGGTGTTTTTTCGCCAGCGGTGAGATCTCGATCGGGTGGTCGGTGATGAACGTGGGCTGAACGACCTTATCTTCGACCAGATCCCATAACGCTTCGATCAAATGACCGCGGTCCGTCAGTTCCGGTTCTTCGTGCCGTTGTTTCAGATAGGCAAGCAGCTCTGCGTCACTGCTGTGGTCTACATCCATATCAAGGTGCCGGTTGATGAAATCCACCATCGGGATGCGCTCCCACGGTGGTTCGAAATTGATCTCAACGCCCTGATAGGTAAGGCGATAGGTGCCGAACATCTGTTTGACGACAGAAGACATTAGGCTTTCGGTCAGTTCCATCATATCTTCGTAATCGGCATAAGCTTGATAACATTCCATCATCGTAAATTCCGGACTGTGTTTATAACTGACCCCTTCGTTGCGGAAGTTGCGGTTGATCTCGTAAACGCGGTCGAACCCACCGACGATCAATCGCTTCAAGTACAACTCGGGAGCAATTCTTAGGTACAGATCGATATCGTAGGCATTCATATGGGTAACGAAAGGCCTTGCCGAAGCGCCTCCCATAATATATTGAAGCATCGGCGTCTCCACCTCTACGAACTTTCGGTTGTTCATAAACTCGCGAATGAGTTTGAGGGCTTCGAACCGTATCTTGAATCGTTTCATACTCTCGTCGTTGGCGATCAAGTCGACGTACCGTTGACGGTAAATCACTTCTTTATCCTTGATGCCGTGCCATTTTTCCGGCAGAGGGCGCACGGCTTTGGACAACAACTGGATCTGCTGGGCGTAAACGGTTAATTCACCCGTTTTGGAACGGAAGGGGAACCCGACGATGCCCGCGTAATCGCCGATATTGATGTGTTTTTTAAAAAAAGAGAAAGCCTCTTCGCCCACACCGGCTTGACGGATGTAAACCTGGATCTTGCCGTAATAGTCAGATACCACGAAAAAGGCCGATTTTCCGTGATCGCGTATCGCGATAACCCGACCGCCGCAGCGGATCGTCTCACTCTCTAAAGTTTGCTCCGGTTGCAGGTGGGCAAAACCCTCCAGGATTTTGTCTGTCGTATGGGTTCTTTCAAACTCGTGCGGATAAGGATTGATCCCTTGACCGCGTATTTCCGCGATCTCTTGGAGCCGCTGCTCTCTGATGTTGTCTGACATAATAAGCCTCCTGTGCTTATAGTTCGATCCCCATAATTTTAAAGCGTTGGATGCCTCCGGGAGTTTTCACGCGGATTTCTTCTCCGACTCTTCTGCCGCTAATTTCTTTTCCTAATGGGGACTCTACGCTGATTTTTTTCTCGAAGATGTCCGCTTCCTGAGAGTTGACGATTTTGATCTTTTGCTCTTTGTTTGTTTTCAGGTCTTTAAGCAATACCTGATGTCCCAAGTTGATGACATCGGTCTGTATGTCGTTGGGGTCGATGATCTCCGCCTTCTGCAGGATGTTTTCAATTTCGATGATGCGGCCGTTGATCCGCCCCTGCTCGTTTTTCGCTTCCTCGTATTCGCTGTTTTCGCTGAGATCCCCAAATTCCCTGGCTTCTTTTATCCGTTGAGCGATGTCGTACATCAACTTCTCACGAAGTTGTTTCAGCTCATCGTTCAACGAGTCGAACCCCTCTTTAGTCAAGTAGATGATATCTTTCGATTTTGCCATTTATGTTCCTCCTTTTCTCAGTTCATCGATAATATGTCGAAACTGATCAATATCTCGGAAATCTTTGTAAACCGACGCGAACCGGACGTAAGCCACATTATCCAACTTCTTTAAGGCTTCCATGACCCATTCTCCGATCTGGGTCGACTTGATCTCTGTCTGGTCGCTTCGTTGGATCTGCAGCTCGACCTCCGACACCAGGGCATTGAGCTGTTCTTCTGAAATATTCCGCTTTTCGCACGATCGGATAAGCCCGTTCAGGATCTTTTCGCGTTTGAAACGTTCCCGCCGGCCATCCCGCTTGATTACAACAACCGGCTGCATCTCGTATCGTTCGTAGGTCGTAAACCTGGCGCTGCAAGCAGGACAAACGCGCCGCCTGCGAACAGCCCTGTTTTCTTCCGCGGGTCTGGAATCGGCGACTTTCGTATCTTCATAACTGCAGAAAGGGCATTTCATTCTTCTTCCTCATCCAATTGATGGGCTAATTTTATCATTTTTTTTAAGCGATTGTATAGGGCTGATTTTCCGATTGGATTTTTCATCAAGGTGTCCAGTTCACTCAGGCTCAGGTCTTCGTTGTTGAGACGCAGTTGCGCGATCTCCCGGCTCTCGGCATCCAGGGCGGATAGTCCGAGCGTCTTCTGAATCGTGCGGATCGCCCAGATCTGTTTGAAGTTGCTACGCGCTGTTTTGTTGGCGTTCGCGAGCGTGAAATTGATCGTTCGGTTGAAGTCCGCTTTCACCTTTCTCTGGTCCGCGATCGTCTCGATCTTTTGAGCGCCGATGGCCGCGCCCATCAGTTCCAGCAACGCAATCATATCGGTAACGCTTTTGATATAAAACTTGTACCCTTTTGCCGAGAGAACGATGCCGGGTGTCATGCGATAGTGTGTTTTCAGCGTTTCGGCGATAAATCGAACGACGCCATCACTTTCCTTCTCGATCAGTTCCAGGTGATATAACCGTTTCGGATCGCTAATATATCCTCCCACCAGGAAACACCCTCTCAGAAAATCGCCGATATAAAGCGTATCTTGATTCAGTACCGACTGCCAGTCATCTGTCCGGGAATCGATCCGGAAGTGCTCCCAGAGATCTCTGTTGAAAACGTCCATCGGTATTGTCACCGTGAAAGACTTTTGACGTTCAAAGTAACGGTGCAGCTCGTAGGAGGCTTCAATATCCCGATATCCTAATCGTTTCAGCAGTGACAAAACGCGGCGGGTGACATAAACGGGAGAGATATGAAAAACGTAGGATCGGTTCTTTTCCTCATGGCTACCGGAAAGCAGAATACTCCCGCGAAATTTCAACATTCCGAAAAGTTCCAAGAGACAGGAGCGCGAATCCTCGGACGGCGCTATCGCCAATTCCTCTTTGATCGTGGAACAAAAGCTCAAACTATCGCCTCAGTCACGAAAAGATTCGTTTTATGATCGCTGCCAATTTTATTTCGTCGTGCCGGACTTTGAGCAGTTGATCCCGGTCATCCACAACCAGCTTTAAGAGCTTTTCGATCAAAAGGCGTCGATGGACGGCCGCAGAATCAATCTTCACGGGTTCGGCGCGTTGCTCTGCGTAGCGCTTCATCAACGTATCCGGGATTTCTTCCGAATTGACGACGAGATCATCCAGCGGAGAGCCCAGGTAGCGTTCGATCTCGGAAACGTGCTCTGAAAGAGACATGCTAAGCGTCTCTCCCATCTGTGTCATGATGTTGGCGATGTAGACTTTGCGGCAGGGGTTTGACGCGATCGCTTCCGGAACGCCGTCCGCCAGTATATTCGGAATGATGCTGGTATACAGGCTTCCGGGACCAAAAATCATGCCGTGCGCGCTCTTCAGCGCGCCGATAACCTCAGGGATCGCGGGAAACCGTTTATTCGTGGTGATATAGACGATTTTTCCGGTGTTTTGCTCGATGCCTTTTTCTCCGATAAGGGTTTTACCCTGATCGTTCACCGCGATCAGCCGGACGATTTGCGAGCTGACCGGGTAGACCGTTCCTTGTATCGCGAGGACGTCGGATAGCTTCTTGACGGCTTCGGGAAAACTTCCCAATATTTTCGTCAACGCTGCCAACACGATGTTGCCGACCGAATGGTTTTCGAAAACGCCTGTATCGGTGAAACGGTAACGGATCAATTGGGTCAGAAGATTCTCGTCTTCGGCCAACGCCACGATATTATTGCGCACATCGCCGGGGGGCGGTATGTTCATCTCTTCGCGTATCGTGCCCGAGCTCCCGCCTTCGTCCGTGATCGTCACCACGGCGGTCAACCGGAAATTCCGGACGCGCTTCAACCCTCTGAGAAGGGTTGATAACCCAGTTCCGCCACCGATTACGACGATATCTTTCATTGTAAGTTTACCCGACTACAACCGGATATCCCGGTGTTCGACGTAGACGGAAAATCCCTCTGCTGAAAAGAACTCCCGCAACTTTTCGGAAAGGAATACCGACCGATGTTTCCCTCCGGAACAGCCGATCGCCGCGGTGACGCTGTCCCGTCCTTCTTCTTCATAACGATGCAAGGCAATCTCCAGCATCGAGATGATGGTTTGGATATAGTCGGACACGACCGGGAATTTTGAGAAATATTCCTCCAATTGCGGATCCAGTCCGTTCAGAGGCGCCAACTCAGGCCGATAGTACGGATTGGGAAGAAACCGGGTATCCACCACGAAATCGGCTCCGAGGGGCATCCCGTACTTGTATCCGAAACTGATCACACGCAGCGCCGTAATACGCAGTCGGCTTTCAAAAGACCAAACCACGATCGACTTGAGGGCTTCGCGGAGCTCGTGGGTGTTCCAGTTGGAAGTATCGATGACATTGTCCGCGATCTCTTTGAGCGGAGCGAGAAATTCTATCTCTTTGCGGTATGCCTCTACGATGCTGCCGCCATCCATCAACGGATGCTTACGGCGGGTTAACGCGTACCGCTTCATGATATGCGCTTCCTGAGCTTCGATAAATATTATTTTCAAGGCAACTTCGGGGTGGGTTTTGCGGTATTGCAGGATCGTTTCTTTGGCGATATCGAGGTGTTGTTTCCAACGGGCATCAACCACCAACGCCATCTTCTGGGCGTCCATATGCTCGAAAAGAGACATCATATCTTTCAAGAGTTGGGGGGGGATATTATCGACACAAAAAAAACCGATGTCTTCCAATAACCCAAGACAGGTCGTTTTCCCAGAACCAGATAAACCAGTAAGGATCACTAAATTCCTGGTTTTCTTGTTATGCGTCATGTTCTTCTCTCGGGGAAAAGCGGGAACGTTTCTTTTCAGCCAAAGCGTCCCTTTACCCGACCATATCGCTACGGTTCAGTTTTCCGTGGCCAAGATCCAGAGAGAGCCTTTCGACTTTTTCTTCCAAGCGCTTGACCTCTTCTTCCAGTTGCGCTTCTCGCGTCACGTGGTTCAGCAACATCAACACGAAAACCTCTTTCAGCCCCTCTTCCGGATTTGAATCGATATGCTGTCGGTAACGGGAAAGCTCGCTATCGAGCTCCGCTTTCATCTTCTGAATCTTTTCACCCGGTTCATCGGATAAAAACGAAAAAGTGTAACCCCCTAGATCGAAATTAATTTTCCTTTTCAAAAAACCGACCCCCCTCAATCGCCTCTTTATTTTACCATAATCATCGCTTCATCGCAACATCTCTGTCATCGGGCGATTTTGAATTTTTTTCGTGCTATAATTTCTCAATTATGAGGAAGAATGGCAACGATCTAAAACTACCGGAAGAAGGGATTTTAAGCGATTTTCAGAGAAGATTGGGCGTTTTTTTTAGAGATCTCTCCCTCTTAAAACTGGCCTTATCCCACTCTTCTTGGGTTTATGAGCAAACGGTGAAAAGCGGAGAACCCCCTTGCCAATCGAACGAGCGTCTCGAGTTCTTGGGAGATGCCATCGTCGGTTTTCTCGTCGTCGAGAAACTGTATCGAGACTATCCCTCCGAAGCGGAGGGTACTCTTGCCAGAATAAAAGCGGTGATGGCGAGCGAGCCTCTTCTATCGCGCGCCGCGAAGGAACTGGAGATGGGACGGTACCTGTTTTTAGGCAAAGGGGAGATCCATTCGGGAGGACGCGAGCGGGACTCGATCTTGGCCGACGCCTTCGAGGCGGTCTGTGGGGCGATCTATCTCGATTCTGGGTTGGAATCCGTGCGTCTCCTCCTTCAACGTTTACTGTTTCCCTATTTGCAGGACGTCTTTGATGACGTCATTTGCCTGGACTATAAGTCGAAGCTGCAGGAGTTCACGCAGGGGATCGACCGTCTGTTACCGGAGTACCGGTTGGTTTCGGTTTCCGGGCCTTCCCATCGCCCGCTCTTCATCGTCGATGTATACCTCGAATCCAGACTGTTGGCAAGAGGGGAAGGAAGAACCAAAAAAGAAGCGGAACAGAACGCGGCGGAAGGCGGTATCAAGCTGCTGGTTTCAGAAGAGAAAGCCGATGGGCTCCGGTAAAGGCCTCTGTATCATTCCCGTCTTCCTCTCTTACATGGGGTGCCCGCGTCGCTGCCTGTTCTGCTCTCAAAAAGGGATTACAGAAAACGATTCCGAAAGGACTTTCGATGAGCTTGATCAGCGCGTTGAGACCTATGTGACTTCTCGAACAGCCCATTCCGGAACCTTCGGGCCAACTCCCGGAAAAATAGAGATCGCTTTCTACGGCAGTACCTTCACATCGATTTCCGAAGCCTCCCAGGAAGCTTACCTTCGTTGGGCTTTGGGCTGGGTGGAAACCGGTTATGTCCAATCGATAAGGGTTTCGACCCGTCCGGACGAGCTGAGCGAAGAAAAAATCTCACGGTTGGCCCGGTATGGTGTGAAAACGATCGAAATCGGCGTTCAAAGCTTCGACGAGAACACCTTGCGTCAAAATCGCCGTTACTATACCAGCGCGGAGATCGCCCACGCCTTCGCGCTCCTAAGAACCGAGCCGTTTCAGTTGGGCATTCACTTGATGACCCATATGTATGGCTCCTCCAGAGGTTTAGATGAGCAATCGCTCGCCGCCGCCCTGTCATACCGGCCCGATTTTCTGCGCGTCCATCCGACCCTGGTGATCCGGCAAACCGGTCTGGAGGACCTGTATCTACGAGGACTCTACCGGCCGGCTTCACTTTTCGAAACGGTGGATCAGTGTTCCGATTGGCTCCTGATATGTCAGCAAGCCGGCACCCCCGTCGTTAGAATGGGATTGCATATCCCGGTCGATCGTGTTACGGAGGTCCTCGCGGGACCCTATCATCCTTCTTTCGGAGATTTGGTATATAAGATGGCGTCTTTGAAACAACGCCTCGCCGCAGAACGTCACCATGAGAGTGAAGAGGAAGAGATGGAGAAGGAGCATCGGGAGGCTCTCGGCTCCTATAAAGGTTTTTTTACAGATTGGTACAGCGAACAGCATCGCTTGATCCTTAATAGTAAGGCGCAGCGGTAAAGGGGGGGTTGGATGGTTTTACGAATTGGGCTTTTCCTTATCGGTATGCTATTCTTGACGAATAGCCTCTTAGCCGACTTCAAAATGGTATTGACGAAGTACTTTGAAACCTGCCCGGCCGCCGTTACCACGGAGTTGGTTTGGCAAAACGCCAACGACGAGTATAATGCCGCGTTACTGAAAGCTTCTTCCAAACTGGATATTTTGCTGGCCGACGTGGCGCGTTACGAGAAGCAGCTATCCTATTACACGAAGAAATGGGAGTTGATCGATGATTTGATCGGCGCGCTCTTGGACTGGAAACTTTCACAGATCGAAAAAAATATCGCTGAAGTCGAATACAATATGTACAGCGAGGACTACACTAACAAACAAAAAGCCTTTACCTACGGAGGCGTTTCAGAACAGGACGTGCAGATCGCGCTGATCCGCCGTGACCTTCATTTGGCCGAACTCGACTATTACAAAAATTACCGAATCCAGTTGGAGAGTTATTTGAAAGAAACGCTTTCCATCGCTGAGATCCCTACGATCACCCTTCCTCTGACATCTTTGCCGATATTGAACGAGGAAACGCAAAAGAAAGCCAAAGACGGATCGATCGAGATCAAGATAGCCCAATCAAGCAACGAGATCGAGATGACCCGATACCGCCTCTCCTCCGCCGGAATGACGACCGCTTACCAAGCCGACTATTCCAAACGGATGGCGAAAATACACGAACTGAATATCATATCTTTGGAACAAGACCTGTACTTTGACCTGTCTCGGTATTACGAAGGGCTTAAGATCGCAACGGCTCGCCTAAAAGCTTCGGTCGATGAAAAGAATCTACAACTGAACCAATTGCCGAAGGTACAGGAGGCGCATACCAAGGGGTATATCACCGCGAACGATTATTACAAGAAACTGCTGGAGATCTATGAATACGACCGGACGGCGCATCACGCCGAATACGAGTACCTGCAAAGTCTGATATCTTTTTTAAAGCAGAGTTACGCGGATCCGATCGCGGTATTTCCGCTGTACGTTCAAACGAAATGACCGGCCGTGTGTTGGGGTCCGGATCAAATCAGCAAAGGGGGGCGCCGATGCGAGAGATCATCCTGCGTTTTCCTCGCGAAAAAGAAGACGAGGCCGAGAGTATGATTCTGATCCATCGTCTCGATACTGGAAACCGGTCCCGATTCGATTACTATCTGGAGGAACCGGAGGGCGGAAACGAATCCGCCTTGCATTTATTTGCGCCGGAATCGGAAATGACGGCTCTGTTGTCGTGGATAAACGCGAATGCCCACGCATTAGGGCCAGTCACCGTTCGGGAAGTCGAGGATCGAGAGTTGACCGCCTACTGCCAAGAGTACCTGGAACCCTATTGGTTGTCGGAAAGCGTGTTAGTGGATCCTTTTACGCGGACAGAAAAAGAGATCATTCTCCTCCGCCTCGTGTGTGGAAAGGCTTTTGGAATCGGTGACCATTCGACAACGCGTTTGGCGGCCCAGCTCCTTCAAAAATATCTGAAAAGGGGTCAACGGGTCATCGATGTGGGATGTGGAACCGGAGTTTTATCCATTTTGGCCTCAAAATTGGGGGCCGGGTCAATAATCGGTTTTGACATCGATCCGGATGCCGTCCGGGAAGCTCAAGAAAATGCGCAAGAGAACCGTTGCGATCCCGCGCCGCTTTTTTTGGAGGGAGATTATTGCGCCGTCTCCGAAAAACCCTCTTTCGATCTGCTCGTCTCGAATATATTCGCGGAAGTCTTGGAAGAGGTGGTGAAGGCTTCCCTAAAACCCGTGGAAAAAGCCAATGCGCGGGAAAAGGTCTATATTTTGACCGGTATCCTGGAAGAAAAGTGGGATCGTTTCGACGAAAAAATGAAAGAACAGGGATTTTCCTTCGTCGAGAAGCGATCCGAGAACCCTTGGACGGCAGGCGTTTGGACCATGAAGCCCGGCGTGAATTCGTTTCATCCATAATAAAACATAGAAAAGGAGAACCTTATGACTCAAAAAAAACAAAAATTACCCGTTCGATGGATGTTTCTTGCGCTGATCGTTCTTGGAACCGCCTTTCTCTATGCGCAACAGGCGCCATCGCTCACCATTTCAAACACAAAAGAAGAGACCTGGGGCTTTTCGATTCGTGTGATGACCCAAACCTTCGCGACTGAAACGGTATTTTTCAGTCAAACCGAAGGCGTCACGACGTTTTTGGCGACCTCTGTTCTTCTTTCGCAAGGTCAGCAGGCTGTTTTTAAAGCCAAAGGAAAGACCGACGGTACCCGGATAACGGATTACGCCCTCGAAGCCGATTACAACGGAAAGCATACTGAAATAATAGCGCGCGTGAAAGGTGAGGTGTTGGAAGTCCAGTCTGGTGACAAACGCGTCACCGTTCCCTGGACACGCAATACCATCTTGTTGGACAACAACTTATCCTTTATGTGGCAATATTTTTTATACGATTTCCCTTACGCTGGAACGGACGATTTTATCGCGGTTATCCCTCAGCTCATTTTATCCCAGGAACAAATCGCTTATCCCTTAGCGATACAGAGAATGGTTGAATGTGACGGAAAGGTAACGCTGAACTTCAAGTTGGTCAACTCGATGGGGGTAATCAACGCCGATAATCGTTATCATCTCTTCGATATACAAATCGGGGCAACAAAAGTAGAGAGGAATTATTGATGGCCCAAGGAAAAATCACGGTGATCGTCGGTCCCATGTACTCGGGCAAAACCACGGAACTGCTTTCTTACGCGGAGATCTACAAGCTCGGAAAGAAACGGTATCGGATCTTTAAACCCATCATCGACAACCGGTATCGATTGGAAGAGATTCGCTCGCATTCTGGTATGAAGGAAGCGGCGATCCCAATTACGCAAAGCGCGGAAGCGGAACGGTTTATTACGGACGAAAAAGCCGTATTTTTCGATGAGGTGCAATTCTTCGATCGGGAACTGGCCGAAACCGTTAAAAAAATGAGGCATCTTGGGAAAGACGTCATCTGCGCCGGACTCGATATGAGCTTTAAGGAAAACCCTTTCGAAACGACGGCATTACTGCTTTGCTTAGCCGATGAAGTGATAAAAAAGCGGGCGGTTTGCCACGAATGCGGAGAGTATAACGGGGTCATCTCGTATAAATACGTCGACAATGACGCTGAAATAGACGTCGGCGGGTTCGAAAAATACTATGCGGTCTGTTTGGACTGCTATCAAAAACTGACCCGCCCATAGCCGTGTACAGAGCCCCTCTATGAAGATTTATTACGACATAGCCGTTTCCGGAAGCCCTTTGCAGCGTTCATTCACATACAGCTCTTCCGAAGAAATCGATCCCGGTACAAGAGTGGTGATCGATTTTCGGAATCGGATCACGGTCGGGTATGTCTTAGGTGTTGCGCATCCTTCAGAAGAAGTGGTCGCCAGGACGAAAGACTTATCGGAAATAATTGATTTCCGGCCCCTCCTTTCTGACGCTTACCTTGAACTGGCGAAGCGAACCGCGCGGTATTTTTACACTCCGATCGGCAAGATTTGCGATCTCTTCTTTTCGGCTTCTCCGAAAATTGTGGTTCGAACACGCCTCATTCGATCGTCCTATGAGGAGATGCCCGGTTTCGAGAGTACCGAAGCTTCTGTCGATTCGGAAGTTTTTTTCGAACGATTGGGTCGCAAGAAGGGACGGGTTCTTTTGGATCAGTGGCTGCGGGAGAAGCGTGTCGTGTGGGCGATCGGTCTGAAAACCTATACGGCGAAAGCCCGGACCGACTACTGGGTCCGTCCGGACGCCAGCCTTAGTCAGGCATTGTCAAAGTTGGAGAAAAGCAAAAGCAAGGAGTGGGCGATTCTGCAACATGTGCTCTTTCATATGGAAGAAAGAGCTTCTCATTTGAAAAAGGCGTTTCGTGTCAGTGATGCTGTCCTTCAGTCCATGGTTAAAAGACAGCTCCTATCGATGGAAGAGATGGACGCTTCATGGACCGCTTTCGCCGAAGAACGGGAAACCGTTTGTCTAACCGATCGGCAGAAAGAGATCAGTCAGGCGATCATCCATGGTATCGACAATTCCACGCCGGTAAGGGAGCATTTAGTCTATGGGGTGACGGGAAGCGGCAAGACCGAGATTTACTTCTCTCTGATCGCAGAGATGCTCAGAAGACGACGATCGGTTCTTTTTCTGATCCCGGAGATTTCTCTTTCCCCGCAAACGATCGCGCGCGTAAAAACACGTTTTCCAGAGGTTGAGGTAGGGGTTTACCATTCGGCTCTGAAACCGACCCAGCGGCAGCGGGAATGGCAAAAAGCGGTATCCGGCGAGACGAAGATCCTACTGGGTACACGAAGCAGTCTTTGGGTACCGATCCCCGACCTGGGACTGATCCTCATGGACGAAGAGCACGACACCAGCTATGCGCAGGAAGACGCGCAACCCTTCTATGACGCAAAGCGGGTCGTTCGATGGCTCAGCGAACTGGGAAAGATACCGGCTGTCTACGGGTCTGCCACCCCGCGCCTCGAGAGTTTCTACGAGGCTCAGGAATTGCGTCAGATGCGACTGCACACGCTTTCAGAACGGCCGCGAGGCGTCTCTCTTCCGAAGGTTCATTTGATCGATATGATCCATACTGAAAAAGTGAACCCGTTTCTGTCAAAAGAGCTCGTTCGAAGTATGGACACCGTTTTATCGCGGGGGAAACAGGTTTTTCTGTTAGCGAACAGAAAAGGGTTCGCCCCGTTTTTAACATGCGCCCAATGCGGATTCGTCGCTAAATGTGAACAATGCGATGTATCTTTGACCTATCATCTGGCGGCCCATCGGTTGAAATGCCACTATTGCGGATTCGAGACCGCGCCTTACACCCGATGCCCTTCCTGTCAGAGTCCCGCTCTAAGCTATTCGGGGTACGGAACCGAAAAAGTGGAGGAAGCGTTGAAAAGCCTCTTTCCGAACAAACGCATTCTGCGAATAGACAGGGAAACCGTGGGTAGCGTCGAGAAATTGAACGCAGCCTTCCAACAGATCACGGACAAAAAAACCGATATCGTGGTCGGCACCAAGATGATCTCAAAGGGGCTGGATTTCCCGGAAGTAGAGTTGGTAGGCGTGTTGGACGCGGATCATTTTTTATACTTCCCGGATTTTCGTTCCTCGGAGCGAACTTTTCAGCTTTTGAGCCAGATGTCGGGAAGAGCCGGCCGAACCGTCTCGGATTCTTTGGTGGTGGTTCAAACGCGCTCGATCGACAAAACTCCTATTCAGAGAAGCGCCCATCACGACTATGTCGGATTTTTCGCGCTGGAATCCCGTAATCGGCAGTTGGCAAATTATCCGCCTTTTGTGCATATCGTCATTTTGAATTTTTCGTGTTATGATAAGGAGGAAGCCGCTGCGCTTTCCTCGAAGATGAGCGCTGAAATGAAAAAATCGTTGAGTCCCGAATATAAAGTGCTTGGGCCGACGGAAGCCTTGGTTTTCAAAGCCTCAGGACAGTATCGTTATCGAACGATGATCAAGACGTCCTGCCCGGAGGAAGTCGTCGCGGCTGTTGAGCGCGAGATCGGGCGAAATCCGGCATATGAGAAAACGGTCAGTGTCCTGGTCGATCCTCTGGGTATGATACTTTAACTGTGACGGGAGGGGAATGATGAACGACCCCTTTTTAAGCCTATGGTGGAATTTTTTCAAAGCTCTTGGCGTGCCCTTGTTCACGTTGAGATTCCGTACACGTTATGAGGGGCCTTCTCCAAAAACACAGTTTATTATGGTCGCCAATCATACGCGCGATATCGATCCCGCATTGATCTCTTGGTACTTGAAGCATCCCGCGCATTGGCTTTCCGCTCAAGAAGCTTTTATCAACCCGTTTCGGAGAGTTTTGTTAACCTCGCTCGGCGCTTTCCAGATCAAACGGTACGAGTCTGACCTCCTGGTGGTGAAACGGATCATCGAAGCGGTTCGCAACGGAAAGAGCATCGCGATGTTTCCTTACGGCAACGCTTCCTGGGACGGCCTTTTCGAAGCGCCCGGACAGAGTACCCTGGATCTGGTACACTTTTTGAAAATCCCTGTATTAGCCGTTCGCGCTGAGGGAGTCTACCTGTCTTTTCCACGATGGGCGCGAAAAAAACGCGTCGGTCCGCTCCTTCTCAAAGCCGCCTTACTCGAACCGGACGAGGCGATTCAGCATATCACCTTTTCCGAATGGGACTGGCAGAGAGAAAGGATGGAAAAATACCTCGGGAAAGATAAAGCGGCGGGTTTAGAACGCATTTTGTGGTTTTGTCCCTCTTGCGGCGCTTTTCGCTCCTTGTCGATTGATGGGGATACGGCGAAGTGCCGTGTATGTCGATCAATCTATACTGTGGACGATTACGGATTTGTGAACGGAAGTACGATCGCCGAGTTATTGTCGCAACAAAAAGGGTTTCTCTCTGATTATCTGCTTGCGCAAGAGAATGTCTCCCTCGGACCGGTCGACCTTTTTATCCGAAAGAAAGGGGAGCTTCGTTTTCACAGCCGGTATCGGGCCCTTCTATCCTTGCATTTAGACGGGATTCTTATCGAACCGGAGAAACAGGGCCCCGTCCGGGAGGAAAATGAGGCGGCGCTGATACCGACACGCTTTTACTATGAACGTATTAAGAACCAAGTGGGTTTTCAGAAAACGATGCTGGAATTCGCCTACGAAGAGGAGATCGTTCGCTTGCGGACCGATGATTCCAGTCTTTTGATCCTGAAAGCGATCGAACAAAAAAAGGGAGGCGTTTCATGTATTGGACTATGATCGACGATATCGTCTATATCTTTCTGTTTTTTGCCGCGGCAATGATACTCAAACGAGTGGTCCCTTTTCTCCGGAAAGCCATTATACCGAACTCTATCCTTGCAGGTTTCATCGGGTTTATCGTTGGGCCGAATGTGCTCAACTGGATTCACTTTGATGTCGAAACGCTGGGTCAGATGATCTACCACCTAACCGCCATCGGGTTTATCGCCCTGAGCCTGCGGAAAATCGCGCGCCAAAAAACTAACCTCCAATTCGTCAACACGGGGATGATCATCGTCGCGACTTACCTATTTCAAGGGATTATCGGCTTTTTGTTCTTTTGGGGATGGCACGGGATAGAAACGCAGGTGACACCTATCATAGGTTATCTGATACCGATGGGGTATGGCCAAGGACCCGGACAAGCCTTTTCAATAGGTACGCAATGGGAAGGATTGGGGTTAGCCAACGGCGGCGCGATCGGGTTGGCGGTCGCGGCGGCCGGTTTTGCCTGGGCGACGATCGGCGGCATCTTCATTCTCAATGTCGTGTTGAAAATAAAGAAGAAGAAAGAGCCGGTCCAGTTCGTTGAAAAAAAAGCAGTTCAAGTCCAAGACTTCGAGTTTTCCGATATTGACGGATTAACCGTGCAAATCGTCATGATCGTGTCCGTTTACATGATTGTTTACGGTATTCTTTTTCTCCTCACACGGTATGTCTTGGATTCGTTCCCGATCGGCAAAACACTAGGACCAGTGCTCTGGGGATTCCATTTCGCATTTGGAGCCGTCGCCGCGGTTCTTTTCCGGAAAGTGTACGAACGATGCCACGAAAAAAAGATCGTTCACGAGAACTACCTGAACGATTTTTTGCTCCATCGGGTTGCCGGCGGGGTTTTCGATTTCATGGTAGCGGCTTCGATCAGCGCGATCGCGCTAAGAAAGATCACCGATGTTCTGTTGGCGCTCTTCGTCATATGCTTCGTCGTCGGCGTCTTGACCTATTTCTTCGTTGCATGGCTTGTGAGGAAAACGATGAAGGAAAAACAACTCGAGAATACGTTGGCCCTGTTCGGGAACCTCACCGGCACCATCTCTACCGGAATGGCCTTATTACGAGAGGTAGACCCGGGTCTCGAATCGGGGGCGTCGGACAATCTGGTCTTTGGCAGCGGAGTGGCCATCTTTGTGGGGATACCGATGCTGCTGGTGCTGTCCTTACCCCCTTTTGTCCTGTCTACGGGGAACCAAGCCTACTATTGGTATGCCTTTTCACTAATGGTGGCCTTTTTCGTTGGGATGTTCATTTTTTGGTTTCGGCCTCGTTTTAAAAAGAGTACCTAAAGACACGCGTCAATCGCATTTTAGATACAGAGGAGGAAGGTTATGTACACAATCGTTCTGCTAAGACATGGGGAGAGTATCTGGAACAAAGAGAACCTTTACACGGGTTGGACCGATGTCGATCTCTCGGAAAAAGGGGTTGAAGAGGCCTCCGCCGCAGGGAAGATACTGAAAAAAGAAGGGTACGTTTTTGATCTGGCGTTTACGTCAGTGTTGAAACGGGCGATTCATACCTTACATTTTGCTTTAACCGAAATGGATCGCTTGTGGATACCGGTCGAAAAATCCTGGAGATTGAACGAGCGTCATTATGGCGCATTGCAGGGGTTGAATAAAGCGCAGACAGCGGAAGAGTTTGGAGAACAACAGGTCAAACTCTGGCGGCGAAGTTATGATGTCCCCCCCCCTGTCCTAACGAAAGAGGATGCCCGTTACCCGGGAAAAGACCCGAGGTACCAGGATCTGGACCCGAAAGTGATCCCGCTTTCGGAATGCTTAAAAGACACGTTGGAGCGTGTTTTACCATACTGGCACGATCGAATCGCGATCGAAATCAAGAAGAACCGAAAGATCCTCATTGCAGCGCACGGGAACAGTCTACGCGCGTTGGTCAAATACCTCGATCAAATTCCTGATGAGGAGATCGTCGAACTCAATATTCCGACCGGCATTCCCCTTGTTTACGAATTGAATGAAGACCTGACGCCGATTCGCCATTACTATCTGGGAGATGAAGCGTCCGTAAAGAAAGCGGAAGAAGCGGTCAAGAACCAAGGCAAAGCCAAAGATTAAGTAGGCGGGACAAAAGCAGCGTTCCCGCGCGCAAGAGCCGTTCTGTTCACCCATCAGCGAAACTTTGTTTTTCGTCATTCCGGGGTCACCAGGAAGGTGACTTGGCGCCTTTTCCTCAAAGAGAGAACTCAAAGAGAAATTTCGATCAATTGACAATTACCGTCAGGCATGGTAGAATACAGCACGTACGGCAGGGTGTGTAGCTCAGTGGGAGAGCGCTTCCTTGACACGGAAGAGGTCGAAAGTTCAATCCTTTCCACACCCACCAAAAAGGGCCCTGAATAGGGCCCTTTTTTTATCGTTATTTTTCCCCGAGGATTAAACCCAGCAGATACTCTTTTCGGATCGGGACTTCCCGAACCCGTTTTCCGATCGCGTCGGAAACCGCGTTGGCGATCGCTGCCGGAGTGGGTATTAAAGACGGTTCCCCGATGCCTTTCGCCCCGAAAGGCCCTTTGGAGAAGGGCTCTTCCACGATCGAAACCTTGAAGATTTCGGGTGTTTCGTGGATCGTAGGAATGGTCAGCGTGTTGAAGTTATCGCTGACGATCTTTCCCGTTTCGTTTACTTTCAAGCTTTCGAAGAGCGCATAGCCCATTCCCTGGACGAAACCGCCGTGTATCTGACCGATCACGCCGTCCGGATTAAGCGCTTTCCCCACGTCGTGAGAAGTGTAAACCTCTTTTACGGAAACTTCCGCCGTCAGGCAATCCACCTCAACAACGACAATTTGAGAGGCGAAGGAATAGGTGATATAAGCTTCTCCGAATCCATTTTCGGGATCCCAAGTCAGTCTTGGGGTTTGGAACCAACCGGTCGCGGAAAGACCTTTATTTTTCTTGATAGCGAGGCCGGCCAACTCTTTAAAAGCGATCGGTTTCTGGCCTTCCGAGTCTGTGAAGACTCCGCCGAAGTAGCGGATGTTCTGAGGCAACACCGTCATTTCCGAACTATACAGCGCGTAGAGCGTTTTCATTATTTCTTTGCATGCGTTCATCACGGCGTTTCCGCTGAAAATCGTGGTTCGGGAAGCCACTGTCGGCCCACTGTCTGGCATGAAAAAGGTGTCTGTTTGGTAGACGCGCATCTTGTCGATCGGCTGTTGTAAAACTTCTCCCGCAATCGCAGCGATCACGGTCTTTGCCCCTTGGCCCATCTCCGTGCCGCCGATGTGGATACTGATGCTCCCGTCCGGTAGGACGTTAACGAAAGCGCCGCTCGCGTCCAATGCTTGACCCATCGCCCCTAAAGCGACTCCGTAGTGGATGTGGGAAATTCCCGCGCCGCGTTTGATATGTTTATGTTCTTGGTTAAACTGGGTGATACGCTCTTTCAACTGCTCCCACTGGGAGAGCCGTTCGACCTCTTCAAGCGTTTTTTTCGCTCCGACGGATTCGGGAAGAAGATGGCCGGTGGGAGTGATTTTTCCTTTTTCGAGCGCATTGATCTTTCGCAGGTATAGACGGTCTTTTTTCAATTTATCGGCCACCTCGTCCATAATCCCTTCGATACCGATGAAAACCTGAGGGGATCCGAAACCGCGGTAGGCGCCGCAGGGGACTTTATTCGTATAATGACCGTAGACGTCCACGCGCACATTGGGGATCTCGTAAGCGCCTGCGGCGTGAACACTCGAACGCCACAAAACGATTGGAGACAGGGTGGAATGGCCACCGATATCCGCATGCGCCTCCACCTGTATGGAACGTAGGCGGCCGTAATCGGCGATACCGACTTTGTAATGGCTCTTGATCGGATGCCGTTTACTGGTCCATTGTATATCTTCTTCTCTGTCCAAAACCAGTTTGACTGGACGATGCAAATGATAGGCGGCTAAGGCGACCGGTATCGCAAAATAGGTCGGTACTTCCTCTTTTCCGCCAAAAGCGCCTCCCGTAACCGATTGGATGATACGTATCCGATTGATGGGAAAGGCGAGGGCGTGGGCGACGCCGTTCTGCACATAATAAGGGCATTGCATCGATCCAAAGACTGTCATCACATTGTCTTGATCATAAAGGGCAATCATGCCCTGCGTTTCCAGATAGGCGTGCTCCTGGTAGTCCGCGAAAAAATCTCCTTCGAAGACATAGTCGCAAGAACCGAACATCGTCCCTGGATCCGAATCCCCTTTACGCACCTTTTGGTGAACGGCAGGCACGTACTTTCCCCCGATTTGGAATTCACGGATGCGCTCTTCCAACGATAAAACCGGTTTCTTTTCCTCGACGACGATCGTGACCTTTTCAGCCGCGCGCACGGCCTGTTCCTTGGTTTGAGCTACAACGAAAGCGACGTAATCGCCGACGTACCGAACCTCATCCCCGGGTTTGAGTAAGATTGGATAATCGGGTACCGGTTCCCCCATTTGATTGACACCGGGTATGTCTTTGTAGATTAAAACAGCCAGTACCCCTTCCGATCTTTGGGCTTTTTCGATGTCGATCGATTTGAGAACCCCCGAAGCAATTCGAGCCGTTCGGATCACCAGATAGGCCATATCCGAAAAGTGTAGGTCGTGTACGTATTTGGCGGTACCCAGCACTTTCTCGACTCCATCCGAGCGTACTAACTGTTTCCCGATCAGTGTGAGTGGATTTTCTTCCATCGTTATTCTCCCCTCAATCAAAGATAATCCGTGCCAATAAATCTTTGAAACCCAATCGCAATAATTGGATTAGAAAGTCGGTCTTGGATTCATCACGGCTTTCCAAAGCGATGAACAGGCGCTTTTCCTTAAAAGAAACCGGAACCGTATACAGAACCGCGTCTTTTTCCGGAAGATAATCTATCCAGATTTCTTCGGTTTTATCATTGAAGTGTTGAAGCAGTTTTTCCTGTATCAAAGGTTCTGTCTCTTCCGGAAGGAGTATGCGTTTGTCTTCATTCGAGAAAAGCAGATAGAACCCGGAGATTTGAAATTGGTTCGCTAAAAAATTTCCGGCGGTTTCGTAAAAATCGGATAAACCGATCGTTTTGCGGACCTCGACGTACAGTTCGTTGACCTTCTGGAATGTTTTCATCACATTTTCATAGGTGTTCTCGAGTTTTTTGATCTCAGAGCGATTGAAGTAGTCGTGAAGGCTCAGCCCCGAAAGAACGTTCAGCATCTTCAAGAACTCGTAGTCTCCGGAAGGGAAATGTTCGAAAAGGAGTAAGGAAAGCACATCTCCATCGCCTGATCGGAGAATGGTCGCCAAAGTGGGATATCTTCGCTCCTTTTCCAATACCGCCAAGAGGTCTTCAGCGTTTCCAAAATCGTCGATGAAGGCCTCGCGTTCCGTTTTTTTATCCAGGTGATAGACGTCCCAACAGGACACGAATTTTACATAAAGCGCCGGGTACTGGTCATTTTCGGGAAACGGCCAGAGAATCTGACTCCAGTTTTTCTTGTAATAGGGCAACACGACAGACGGCTGGAAAAGCTCATGATACATGTCTTGGATGACATTGATCTTGTCGCTGACGGACTCCTGCGCAGATAAGTATTGAAAACCCTTAAAAAAAGACAGGAGTTGAAAGTTGGACTTTTCGACCGCTTTCTCTTTAAGCTCGACTTCTTCTTTAAGCATATAATATTCGATGATTTTGGAGATCACCCGGGTCAACCCCTCGAGAATCGATTGGTCGCTTTCGCCGTAGGCTTCGTTTTTTCCGGCGATGATGACGTACTGAACCACCTCTTCCATAATGATCGGAATACCGTATAATCCGCGGAAATCGCTCAGCTGATTCCATTCTGGAAATAACGGGTTCTTCTTCAGGTCAACCGGAAAAGAGAAATCCAAAGGGTTGGCGTTTGCGTGTGAGAATTTCAGTTGAGCAGGGGGAACGGATAGACCGTGCGTGCGCAACCGTTCGTATCCGTTGTCTCCTCGCCGGTAAAGAACGGTGAAGCTCAGCAAAAGCTCACCCATGGCATCGTTTAGGGCGCCGATCATCTCTTCCCTTTCGACGGGTTCCAGGATCGTGTTGAGGATGGTTTCGATCCCGGTGATGCTGTAGACAAGTTTGGAGATCGTTTCACTCTGTTTTTCAGAGGTACGATAGAGTTCTTGAATTTCCAGCACCTTCACCACGGTTTGGAGAGCGGGTCCTTCGACCGGAATCGAAGACAAGAGCAAGGTATCCGTTCCCATGGGGTAGGCCAGGTAATCGGCCGTTTCCCGTTGTATCTCTTCGGAAGAAGCGTAGAGGTATTGATGCGGCACATATCCGCGGGAATCTTGAACGACCCAGCTTCCGCTTTCCGTTTTCGTCAGAATTAACCCGGACCCGTCCTGATGCTGGAAAAGATAGTTCAAGACTTCGGTGAAAATTCTCGGTGTGCCCAGATACTGTATCAGATTATCCATTCCGCCACCTCTTTTCGGTTCGCACGAATGCCATTCCCGCGCGCTATCGGCTAAGGATCTCTTTGGAAATGCGGTTTTGCTCTTTGACCAGATCGTCCAATTCGACGCCGACCAAACGGCCGTCCCGCACCCTAATTTCACCGTTGATCACCGAAAGGTCCACACCTTTCGCGTCACACAAGACGATAGCGGCGATCGGGTCGGACAATCCGCCGGCGAATTCGACGCGGTTGACGGAAAAGCCGATGAAGTCAGCCGCTTTTCCCACTTCCAGAGAACCCAATTCTTCTTCTCTTTTCAGGACGCGCGCTCCGCCATAAGCGGCGCAATCCAACGCTTTTTTAACCGCCATCGCGTCTGCCCCTTTCGTCACCCGCTGCAACAGCAGACAGTTCCGCGCCTCTTGAATCATATTCCCGGTATCGTTGCTGGCGCTGCCGTCGACCGCAAGCGAGACGCGTATTTCCGGTTTTCGAAGCATTTCCACGATCGGCGCGATACCGGATCCCAGGCGCATGTTGGAAGTCGGGCAATGAGAAACTCCGACCTGGTGCTCGGCGAACTTTTCGATATCGGGCTCGCTTAACCAAACACAATGCGCGAACCAGGCGTAAGGATTCAACCATCCCCACTTTTCCATCAAGGCGACGGGAGTCAATCCGAACCGTTCAAGGCAGTACCGCTCTTCATCTTGCGTTTCGGCCAGATGCGTGTGGACGAGCACGTTTTCTCTCATCGCCAGATCCAGGGTTTCTTGCATCAGGCGTTCGGATACGGAGAAGGGGCTGCAGGGCGCTAAAGCGATACGGAGCATGGCCTTGGGTTTGGGGTCGTGGTAGGTTCGAATGACGCGGATTGATTCGGAGAGAATCTCTGCATCCGCCTGCACTACGGAATCCGGAGGCAATCCGCCATCTTTTTTACTGAGCGACATGCTGCCGCGGCAAGGATGAAAGCGGATACCGGTTTCCTTTGCCGCCTGGACCTCCACATCAAATAGATGGTTCTGATTGGAGGGGTAAAGATAAAACATATCGGAGGTCGTCGTGACACCGGACAGCATCATCTCGTAGATACCGATCTTTGCTGCGGAAGCGACCGCCCGGGCGTCGATATATTTCCATCGTTCGTATAAAAAGGTCAACCAATCGAAGAGCTTGGCGTCCTGAGCGCCCTTTACGTTTCTAAAAAGGCTCTGATATAAATGATGATGGGTATTGACAAATCCGGGTATCACGATCATGCCGGAGCAGTCGATCACCTCATCCGCTTGAAGGGAGTCGAGGGGGAGGTCCGTTCCGATGGCGGCGATCGTGTTGTCCTCGACGAGAATAGCGGCTTGAGTCCATTCTGTCTGGTGTCGATCGAAAGTCCCGAGCACTTCGATGTTCTTGAATAGTTTTTTCATTCTCTATCTCCTGATATCGAAAGGTTGGGCTGCCCTTCTACCGCTTTTTCGGGAAGCGCTTTAGGTGAATCCGGCTATAATTATAGCATATTTGCAAAGGGGGTTTTGTTCTAAAAAAAGCCTAACCCGCTTGTGCTATAATTTATCGAGAGCGCAACGAAAAAGAGGCGAGGATCATGACAACCAGATCTCATGAGAGCTTTCATTCTCCCGAAACACTGCGATGGTTGCTGGAGGGGGATGTTTCAGTCCAGTACCAGACTCTTCGCGACCTGATCGGAGAAGAGCGATCGGAAATTCAAGAACGTATCGGCGCCGAAGGGTTTGGGGCACGGTTTTTAGACAGAAGAAAACCAGACGGGCATTGGGGAAACGGGTTTTATAATCCCAAATGGGCTTGTACCCACTACACGCTGTTGGATCTTAAAAACATCGGGTTTCCCCAGGAGCATTCGCTCATACAAGAATCGGTAAAAATGGTCGCCGACACATTGAAGGAAAAAGATGGCGGCATCAATCCCGCTCATACGAACGGGAAAAGCGATGTGTGCATCAACGGCATGTTTCTGAACTACGCCTGTTACTTCGGAATCGGGGAAAAGGCCTTGAGTTCCGTGGTCGACTTTATCTTGTCGCAACGGATGAAAGACGGCGGGTTTAACTGCCAGCTCAACCGGTCCGGAGCTTCGCACAGCTCTTTACACACGACCTTATGCGTTGTTGAAGGCATCGCTTCTTACGCCAAGGAAGGGTATCCGTATCGTTTGGGGGAGTTGCGGGAAGCGGAAGTGTCCAGCCAACAGTTTATATTGATGCACCGTTTCTATCTTTCAGACCGAACCGGTCAGGTAATCAGCGACAAATTCCTGAATTCCCCGTTTCCACCGCGTTGGTTTTATGATATCGTTCGCGCCCTTGATTATTTCCGATCCATTCGGCATCCATTCGATGAAAGGATGGCGCCTGCTTTGGAAATAATTAAAGGTAAACAGCGCAAAGACGGGCGATGGAATGCCGGATCCAAGCATACGGGAGCGATCCATTTCGATATGGAAGAGCCGCGAAAACCTAGCCGGTGGAATACGTTGCGGGCTTTGAGGATTTTGGGTTTCTACGGCGCGCATTCGTAGGTTTTGAGCATTTGGATCGCGCGCCCAAATGCCGCTCATACCGCGTTTTGGTTTTTTTGGTTATCCGAAGCGTGAGACATCTGGTTTTTTAAGGCTGGTTGCGTGAAACCGAGACGCCCGATTTCCCGGGGCGTTATCTTACGGGAAAAGCCGTTCGGACAGACGTTTTTTAAGGAAGGCTTCCTGACAGGCATAAACGCAGGGTTTGAATAGATTGCCATCGTTTTCGTTGAAATTCTTCACGAGACACATCCTACAATACCTCTGAGCCTCACAACACACACATTGCGGAAACGAAGACCATTTTAGGTTTCGGAGGGTTTGGAGCGCCTCCGAACGTGTCCATAGATCGCAAAGTTCTTCGCGAATCGTGCCGATCCGGTATCCTTGCCAACCCGAACAGGGGTAGTTTTCTCCCGTTGCGGAGAGGCCCATTGACATCATTATTCAGAGTATGAACACCGGAAATTCTTTTCGCACACGTTTAAAATCCTCTATTCCGTTACTTACCCACGCTTAAACCTTTCATCACGAACTCCAACAGGTGTTCCACAAGTTGAGGGAAGTAATGAAACCCGATCTCTTCCTTATGCGTCTCGACGGTAATGATCGCGGTAAACAAGGCCATGATCATATCGGCATCGATATCTTTTCTCATTTTTCCCTCTGTTTGCCATTTTCGAACGACATCAAGGAACGTGTCGTATAAAAAGTCCATGCCTTCCATCCCATTTCGCTTCCGGAAATTTTGTTCTATTTTTGCGAATACCTCCCGGTTGTACCACTCCTTCAAAATGGGATGGTCGCTCATCCCTTGCAGATTGAGCATGAGCATTTGTTTGATCACGTTAAGGGGTTCCGCCTCCATATCGGTCGCGCGGATGATCTCTTTCTTCAGCTTCAGGTTTTCTTCCAGGTATATTTCCATAAACAACGCATCTTTTGAAGAATAGTAGTTGTAAAAGGTTCCGGTCCCCAAATTTGCCAATTTCATGATATCGGCGATATTCGTGTTCTTATAGCCTTTCTCGATGAACAGCGCCTTGCCGCATCGGCGAATCTCCGATCTTTTGTCCAACGGTGGATCCCTCCTAAAGGTTTCTTCACATGGCTAAAAAATGGCGTTTTCGTTCGTCCACGGTCGTTTCATTGTTTTTGTGGGGTCTTTCGGTAAATAGAATGAATATATTATTATTCATTCATATTCTATCATTTATGCTTCTAATTGTCAACCTCGAAGTATGATCGGCCAGGCGCGTTCGAGATTGATTGCGCCTGTTTGCGATGCGGTGGCGGCCATCGTGATATAATGAAGGTCAGTTCAGTCAAAAGAGGGATACCCGTGGATACAGTCAGGAGAGTATTATTGGACGAATCGCAGATGGAAATAGCGTTGATCGGAACGATGCACGTATCGCAGGATAGCGCTTCTGCCGTACAAAATCTCATTCTTGAAGAGCTGCCGGACACCGTTTGCGTTGAGCTCGACGAAAGCCGGATGAGAGCGGTGGCGACAGAAAATGCTCCCCGAAAGGGGCGTAACGGCGCCGGTCTTCACTTTGAACAGGTGCTGGGCGCTTTTCAAAAGAAAATTGGAGATAAAATGAATACGACTCCGGGATCTGATTTTTTACAAGCGATTGAAAGCGCGCAAATGGTTCAAGCCCGCGTCATCTTGATCGATCGCGATATCCGGACGACCCTGGAGCGTATGTGGAAAGGGCTGGGGTTTTTGGGAAAGACCCGCTTCTTCTTTTACCTGATAAAGGAAATGTTACAAGCGCGGTCGATGAAACCGGAGGAGATCGAAAAGTTGATGGAACAGGGAGAAATCGACGAAGCCCTCGGAGAATTAGCGGAACGATTTCCCGCGCTGAAAATGGCCCTCGTGGACGAACGCGACGCCCATATGGCTTCCCGAATCAAGGCATGCGGCGGAAAGAAGGTGGTCGTTGCGATTGGCGCCGGCCATCTCGAAGGGGTGATACGTTGTCTGCAATCCCTCCAACCCACGTCCGAAAAAGTATAAAAAAAGCCCCTCTCGGGGCTTTTCCTTTTCTGTCGATTATTTTTCCACGCGTTCTTTAAGCTCTTTCCCGGCTACGAACTTTGGCGATTTTGTGGCAGGGATGTTGATAGCTTTCAGGGTTTTCGGGTTGATCCCTTTACGGGCTTTTTTCTGGATGACCTTGAAGGTGCCAAATCCAACCAAACGCACTTCGTTTCCTGCCTTCAACTCTTCTCCAACGATTTCGGTGAAAGCATTCAGGAACCCATCCACACTCTTTTGGGTTTCTTCGGTCGATTCGGCGATCAATGCGATCAATTCTTTCTTTGTCATAGTATACCCCCCTTTTTTATCATGCGATTATTTTACCATATTTCGATCGAATCAACCCGATCGGTTTACAGGGTCGTCCAACTGTCCTGATCGTTCCAGATCACCCGTGACCTCGCATCGAACGGATGACCGTCCCAGATGCACAAACTGGCTTGCTTTCCTTTTTCAATCGAACCGAAGTCTTGATCGATCCCAAGGATTTGAGCCGGCATGATTGTCAAAGCCCGGAACATCCCTTCCTCATCCGCGCCGTAGGCCACGGCCATCCCCGCCTGCAATCTCAATACCTGAGAAGGAAAGACCGGATGATCGCTCATGCAGGCCATGAGCACGCCGTCTTCGAGCGCCCCTTTGTAGGTCTTGTAAGTCATATCTTTCAATTCGACCTTTGGTCGGCAGGACATGAACGGCCCGAGGATAACTGGGACGCCGGATTTCTTGATCTCTTCGCGTACCTTTAGGTACTCGGTAGCGTGTTCGATAACCATTCGGATACCAAACTCCTCTTTGATCCGTATGGCGGTGAGCATATCCTCCGATCGGTGGCAATGGATGCGGACGGGTATGATTTTTTTCAGCACTTTTTCGGCGATCTCGAGCTTGAGGTCCGTCTCGAAGAAGGGTTTTTTCTCTTTTTCCGCTTTGGCTTTCTTCTCGATATAGTTTTTGCCATCTTGCAGATACTTTCGAATCACCGCTGCCGTTCCCATCCGCGTGACGGGCATCTGATTCTTTGCCCCGTAAACTCGTTTTGGGTTTTCTCCGGTCGCCATCTTTAAACCGACGTCCCGTTGAACGACCTTGTCCCCGGTCAGGTTCGACGGGGTATGACGAACGATGAAAGCGAGCCCGCCGACCGGGTTCGCGCTGCCTGTCAGCACACAGTGGACTAAGACGCCTCCGAGCGCGGATTCCTTCAGAGCGGCGTCTGTCGGTACAAAGGCATCTTCGGTTCGTACTTCCGGGGTGACGGGGTTGGTCATCTCGTTAACGTCGTCGTATTCGAACCCGTAGCCTTCCGCGTTTAACCCGATGTGGGAATGGGCGTCGATAAAACCCGGGAAGCAGAGCCCCCCTTTCCCGTCGATGACCTCGTCGACGGTTTGAGAACAGGTTTTTCCAACCTCTGCGATCTTGCCGTCTTCTATGATCAATTCCCCTTTATAAGGTTTTTGGACGATGCTGTGAATCGTCACGTTCGTGATCTTTTTCCTCATAATACCATCCCTTCTTTTTCGGTATCGTAGGACAGGTTTCCGTTCGTCCAGACGTACAAAACACGATGGGTGGGGTCTAGCAATTCGCGATCCAGCAGGATCATGTCGGCATCCTTGCCCACCTCTAAACTTCCGATGCGATGATCTAACCCCAGGTTTTTCGCGGGGTTGATCGTGATCGCCCTCAAAGCGAGGTCTTCGCTTAGCCCATAATGAACGGCCATAGAGGCCTCTATTGGCAAATTCCAAATGGGTATGACCGGGTGATCCGTGATAAGCGATAGGTCTTTCACTCCCGCTCTTTCGAGGATAGCCGGGGTTTGGAGGCTCCGATTGTTCACTTCGATCTTGTATTTGGCGGTAAACATCGGTCCCACGGCCACCGGTATCTGCCGTTCGACGATGATTTTCGGAATCAGATGAGCCTCGGTTGCGTGTTCCAAATGGATTTTAAAGCCGAATTCATCGGCAATGCGAATGATGGTCTGGATGTCGTCGGCCCGGTGCACGTGAACGTGAGCGGTCAGTTCCCCTTTCAGAACTTTTAGGAGGATTTCCATTCGCCGATTATATTCTTTATCTTTTTTCTTCTCGTAATTAAGCGCATCCTGGAAGGCTTTTCTTATTAAGGCAGCGGTGGCCATTCGAGTTTGTATGGTCTTTGAGGTTTTGGAGTGGACGCTTTTGGGGTTTTCTCCGAAGGCCATCTTTAATCCGGATTCCTTTATAAGGATACGTTCTTCGAAACGAAGCGACGGGTCATTCTTCAAGGCGACGCCAACTCCGGTTATGGGGCTCCCGCTTCCCGGGAAGATATTGAGAGTGGTAATACCGTTCGCCAGAGCCATCCTGAATCCGAAATCGAAGATCTTGATCCCATCCAACGCCTGCATCTCTGGTGTAATCGGTTCGGACCATTCGTTGGTATCCTGATCGGCCGTCTGATTTGTTTTTTCCCCGTGGGTCCCGATGTGGCAGTGCTCTTCGACGATGCCGGGGAAGAGATGATGACCATTGGCGTCGAAGGTTTGGGTCCCTTTTCTTTCGGGTGGGTTGATCTGGGCGATCTTTCCCTTATCGATCAACAAGGAACCGCGAAAAGCTTCGGCCGTCACGGGATGTAAGATCGCGTTCTTAAGAATCCATTTCATAGTCTTCCCCTCCTACGGCGTTTCCGTTGATGTAGGTCGAACGGATGCGACTGCGATAGTCGAAGATGTCGCCGTCTAAAACGATGAAATCCGCATCCTTCCCAATTCCTAGCGAACCGGTCTGTTTTTCGATCCCCAAAGTCTTCGCCGGGTTTTCCGTGAAGAGGTCAAGGATATCGGACCGATCCAAACGATACCGGTCGATGAGAAACAGTTGCAGTCTGACAAGGTTCAAGGGGATAACCGGCGCGTCGGACATGACCGATACGAGAAGGCCGGCTTCGAGGAGAATCTTCACCGATGCGAAAGTGACATCATAGGATTGGAAGGATTTGCCCGCCACATTCAACGGGCCCAATATCACCGGAACTTTTAGCGTTTTTGCGAATTCGACGTTCGTATGCAAGGCTGTGGCATGGTCCAGCACGTAGTCAAAATCAAATTCCCGGGCGATGCGGGCGATCGTTTCGATATCTTCCAGATTCGCCACATGGATGCGGGCGATCGCCTCCTTTTTCAGCAGGTTCGCCAAAACTTCCATCTCATAGGTGCAAACCCTTTCGGGGTTAGCCATATAGTTCTTCGCCGCATTCAGTTTCTCCCGTAAAACGGCGCCGACCGCTAACCGCGTCGACGGGTATTTTTCTTTTTTTGACCAGGTCCAGGTAATATTGCGGCCAAAGGCCATTTTAACGATTTTTCGCGCCGAAGACACGACCATTCCGTCGACTGATTTTCCGGCGGTCTTGATCACCACACCTTCCCCGCCAATCACATTGGCGGAGCCGGGCATAACGCAAACGGTCGTCACGCCGTAGTTTCGCGCGTTGCGAATCCCCGCGTCCATCGGGTTGATACCGTCTATCGCGCGTACTCCCGGCGTGGCCGGGCTGGTGGTCTCGTTCACGTCGTCTCCTGCGAAATTGCCCGTCTCTTCTTCCAACAGTCCCACATGCGTGTGCGGATCGATCAATCCGGGATAGACATAGTGCCCCGACAGATTCAGCACCTCATCATGCGGACCCGGTAAAAGAGAGGGAGAAAAACCAGATAATTTCCCTCCCTCCACAGAAAAATCCAGTCGTTTCAAACCGCGGTCTTTCCATATTTGCGCACCTTTAACGATCAGCAATATCGATCACCCCTTTCTGAATAATTTTACCATATTCCAGGAAAGAATAGTTCGTTTTCCTACTAAAATTCCAGTGGTCCGAATCCCTGACCGTAAACAGATCGAACGGAAGCAACGGAGATAAAGGCCTCCTGATCGGTCTCTTTAACGATAGAAAGAACCTCGGGCACTTCTTTGCGCGGCACCAAAATCATCAAAGCGCTGCGTTTTTCTTTCGTAAACCAGCCTAATCCGTCGAAGACCGTCACCCCGCGGTGCATAATCTTCGTGATATTGTCCGCAATCGACTGGTACTTTTCGGAAAACACAAAGATTTGCGCCGACATTTTGGTTCCTTCCAAAAACTGGTCGAGGGCAAAGGATGAGACACTCATAGCGACGATACCGTAGATAATCATCTCCCAGGAGCGAAAGAGCAAATAGGAGGAAGTAATGATCAACAAATTGACGTAGAGAGTGATCTTTCCGGGGCTGGAGTGATACCGTTTGCTTAAGATCAACGCGATGATATCCGTCCCCCCGGTGCTGCCTCCCTGCCAGAACACGAGACCCAGACCGAACCCGCCGATAAATCCGCCCAGTATGGTGGACATGAAAGCGTCTGACACGATGGGGTTCGGCGTGAGCGGTTGGAGAATCGACATCATCGCGGAGAAGCCCAGAATACCGACAATAGACTTGGCTCCAAAGTGCGCGCCGATGGCCTTGATCGCCCAGAGGATCAGAAATAGATTGACAACGAGATAGAACAGGCCGACCGGGAAACCGGTGACCTCATTGACCATGATTCCGATCCCGTTCACGCCGCCTCCGACGATCTTATGAGGGAGTAGAAATCCAGTCCATCCGAAGGCATTGAGAGACAGCCCGAAAAACATGATCGCGTAGTTTCTGATTTTTTTAATAAGTGATTTTTTCATGCCGTTCGCCTCCCGTGAAACCGTTGCTGACGTTTTCTATTGCGCATCGTCGTCTCGTCACGCCTTTTCCCTTTACCCAATCATATTCACCGGGTAGGGTAAGGCTTCCCCATTGATGCCGGCAAGTATGTTTTTTGCGGACATCTCCGCGACCCTCCCGCGTGTTCGGGTCGTAGCCGAACCGATGTGAGGAACCACCAGACAGTTGTCCAGCTTTAGCAACGGATGATCCTGGGGAAGGGGCTCCGGATCGGTGACATCAAGCCCTGCGGCTGCAATGCGCTTCGTCCTTAGAGCTCTGATCAAAGCCTCCGTGTCGATCACCTTACCTCTGGCCGTATTCACAAGAATGGCCTCTTTCTTCATTCTCTCAAAGGATTTTTCTCCGATCAGCCTTTCCGTTTTAGGGGTTAGGGGGCAGTGCAGGCTGATGAAATCGGCATCTTCGAGTAGTTCGTTGAAAAAGACGCACTGCGCGCCGATTTGATCCTCGATTTCGGGCTTTCGAGAGGGATTGGCATAAATCACCCGCATGCCGAAGCCTTTGGCGCGTTTTGCAACCGCTTGGCCGATCCTGCCGAATCCGATGATGCCCACCGTTTTTTCGGATAGATCTTTCCCGATCAGAAGGGTCGGGCTGTACGAAAGCCATCGTCCCTCCTTGACGTATTGCGCGCCCTCCTCGATTCTTCGGGCGAGCGTCAACAGCAAGGCGAAGGCCAGATCGGCCGTCGCATCGGTCAAAACTCCAGGCGTGTTCCCCACGCGTATCTTTTCTCTGGTGCAACATGCGATGTCGATATTGTCGTAACCGACTCCGAAGTTAGCCACCACTTTTAACGCCTTGGCGTTCGCGATCACTTCTTCATCAATCGGGTCCGACAACATCGAAATCAATCCGCGGATGCCTTTCACTTTTTCAAGCAAGATCGTTTTGGGTATCGGGCGGTCTTCTTCCCATAGTTCGATGTCGCAAAAAGGCTCAAGCACATTTAATCCCTCGCTTTGGATCCTTCTTGTGATGTAAACTTTAGGTTTCATTTCTATCATCCTTTCATTCCGTTTCTTCGGAGTTGGCGAAGAGAAGTGTTCTTGCTCGATTGTATCACTTGTAATAGAAAAGAGTATCTCGCCGAAGAAAACACGCGCCTCTTTGCGGACATCTATGATTTTTGGAAAGAGGTCCTTCTTCACAGACTTTGGCGGTATAATACGAGACAAAATCATCGGGAAAGGGTGAGTCTATGAAAAACAGGATTTTGTATTTATTATGGACAATCTTAGCGATGACCGTCGCTTTCGCTGTCCCATCACAAGCGATTTTCACTCCGATGGACCAAGCCGTGTCCTTCGAAGTCCAGGGACAGAGAATACGGGGAATCCTGACAGTGCCGGCGGAGAAAAGCGCGTTGTCTTCGGCGATCCTGCTTTTGCATGGGTTTTTAGGCCATAAAAACGATCTGCAGGTCTTCGGGACGACGGAAGGGCTCTATCAAGTCGTCGCGCGGGACTTCGCGGAAGCGGGCATCGTGACCTTGCGCATCGATTTCCGCGGTTCAGGAGAGAGCGGAGGGTCCTGGGAAGAGACGACTTTTTCGGGTCAAATCCGGGATGCGCAAGCGGCCATCGATTTTTTGACCGAGCAGGTGATGGTCGACACGGAGAAGATCGGCGTGATCGGCCTGAGCCAGGGAGGATTGGTTGCGGCTTGCTTGGGAGCCCGGGATACACGTGTTAGCAGTATCGCGTTATGGTCGCCTGTCGCCATTCCGGTTCATTCCTACGGGAACTTGCTTAGTTTTAATACTTTGGAGAAAGCGCTCAAAACAGATGAAACCCTGACGACCCCGATCGCGTGGGGCGGGACGACGAAGCTGAACAGCGCCTTTTTCCGAGAGATGTTCGAGATAGACCCTCTCGCTGAGATCGCTTCCTACCGTAACCCTCTACTTGTGGCTGTTGGGAGAGACGACCCGATCGTCTACCCACAGCCGGAGAGCGGCGCGCTGTTCCTTACCTACCATCCGGGAGAGGAGTCTTTCTTGGTGTTTTCCTGCGATCACATCTTCAATCTGTTTACCGAAACGGCGATCCTGGACGAGTTGATCGCCCAAACCCTTTTGTGGTTTCAAAGAACGCTGGAATAAAGATTCGCTTTGAGAGGTGAATCGTGGATACGTTATCGCTTAAGGAATCTCGGGAGGTGGCTCTAAGGAATCAAGGATTGCACGCGCCCTTTCTCACCGCCTCTGACGCGCTGAAGAGAGTCGTGGCGGTTCAGTCGCAGTATCACGAATCCTTGTTGATTTCCCTTTGGGCACGGTTCGCTGAGGCCGATAAAAACGAATTCGAACGCAAACTCTGGATAGAAAAAGAATGGATCAAGACCTGGACATTCCGATGGACTTTACACGGGTTCCACCGGGACGACTGGCCTCTGATTCAAGCGGCCACGGGAAACGAGAACCATCAGGGTATTCTCGGGTGGTTTATAAATAACCGGGGCATCTCACCTTTGGATTTGGACAGGCTGAACGACAGGTTTGTGCAAACCCTGAGCGGCGGCCCGTTGACGAGAGAGGAGATGGATCCTTTCGTAGAAGAGGTTCGGTTTGTCTCCCCTGCCTGGGGTATGGATATGAAATCGGCCGCATTCCTTGGCTTGCTCGCGTGCGCGGGAACGAAAAACGGAAAAGCGTTGTTCGCCAGTCGCTATCAGTGGATTCCGGATCTCTCGTGGCCCGACCTCGACCCCTTCGAAGCGAAAACCGAACTGCTGCGAAGGTATCTCAAAGGCTATGCGCCGGCTACTCTGCAAGATTTCGCCTATTGGTCGGCTTTACCTGCGAAGACGGTTCTGCAGGTCTATGAAGCGATCGCAACCGAATGTATTGCCTACAGTGTCGCAGGGGGTAAGAGCACCTTTGTCCTGCTGAAAGAAAACGATCCCCCGTTTCTCGAAACGAGCGATCTGCCCGCATGCATCGTCCTTCCGAAGTTCGACTCGCTATTGATCGGCTATAAAAATAGAGACCGCTGGATCTCCGAGGACCTCTCGAGGAAAATCCACAGGCCCGGTGGGCACGTGGAAGCCGTTTACCTATTGAATGGGGAAATCCGGGGGACATGGCGAAAGAAGAGCACGGGAAAGACGGTCACCTTCCAAATCTTCCCCTTTCAGGAACATCGGAAACGGGAAATATCAAAACTGACCGAGCGATTCCGGGCGTTAGGCCGTTTTCTTGGATACCGAAACAGCCAACTGCGGCTTTAGGTCGTTCTCATCTTCGCCCGATCAAGACTGTCTGGTAATTAGTATAAAAAATAAATAGTTCAATAATTGAAATAATATTTTGAGGTTTTCCGTCAAAGGTAAGTAATTGTCAATTTGAGTTTATCATACAGCGTCAGAAAAACAGAGACATCCGGAAGGCATTCAACGCCGGAACCATCCGAAGGATAGGGAGGAGCGCCCTTTTGAAAAAGAATCGAAACCTCAACGTCGTGTGGACTGTGATCATTTTGGTGATAACGACGATATTTGGTATCTACGTTGGGAAAAACATGTACTTCGACTCCACTTTTTACGCCTTCTTAGACAGAACAAGCCCGACCTTGATTGCTGGGGAAACAATTGCCCAAAAGTACGGGGATACCACATCGATCATGGTTCTCCTGCCTTTCGATCCCGACAACGCGGAAGAAAGCTTGAGAGAGGTAGACAAAGTGGTCAGCGCGTTGCAGAAGATCCCCTTTATCCAATCGGTCGAATCGATACTGAACGCGCAGAAGAACGGAGGGCTCCTGTTTGGGGCGCCCTTTATCCGATTCCTACCCTATGTAACGGTAACCGAGGACCCAGAAAACCCTGACAACAGAGAGTATTCCTTCGACGCTTCTATTTTGCGAGATCCGGCCTACGCCGGAGTACTTATCTCTGAGGACGGGCGTTCAGTAACGGTGATGTTGCGCAAAAACGCGGAGATGAAGGTTCAAGCGATCGAATTGAGAGATCGGATCCAATCGGAAATTCGGTCTGCGACCTCGGTTCCATTTAAACTTATCGGTGAGGAGATCGTGGATGCTGAATTGTTCGATTCCGTGAGAGTTTTGGCCTTAGTTTACACCCCTCTGATCGGGATAGTCGTGTTGGGTATTTTCCTACTGAAATTCCGGAGCCTCTTTCTATCCTTTCTGACGCTGGTTCCGCCTCTGCTTTCTTCCATCTGGGTGTATTTTTTTATGCTCGTTTTCCACCGGAACATCAACAGTCTAACGGTCTTGATTCCGACCTTTATCATCATTATCGGGTCGGCTTACGGGATGCACTACCTCTCCCGGTTTTTGGAGATAAGGAAAGAATCTTATTACGCGCCAGATAGGGAGACGGGCAATCTTTCTTCCTCCTTAGGTTTGTCCACGATCATTCAACGAGCTACAAAAGAAGAGTGGATGCCGATTCTATTCTCTTCTTTGACGACGATGGCAGGTTTTGCCTCGAATATATTCCTGAAGATGGAAGCCTTCAGGGATATGGGTATCTTCGCTTCTTTGGGAATCCTTTTGTGCGGTGTTTTCACGATGGTGGTGACGCCGTCTTTTATCCTGTTCTATAAAAAGGAGCCGGCGCTAAAAAAGGAAAGATCTTTCCCGGTCTCACCCGCGCGGATGCCCCGTATCGGACGCTACTTCAAATGGGCTTTCATCGGTTTCACCTTGGCCGGTATCGGACTTTCGCCGTTCCTCATCCCTAAAGTTTCTTTAGAATTGGATTCTTACCGGTATTTTAAAGAAGATTCAACGGTCAGACAATCGGCCGAGCAACTCAAATCCGATTTTGGATGGTCTTCCAATTTGTATTTGGTTTTCGAGACCATTGACGGAAGACAGCTAGCGATCATAAGCGAAGAAGAGCAAAAAATCAAAACCCTCTTGGATAAGATCCAAGGTATACCGCAGATCGCCAATCAAATGAGCATCGTTAAAATGAGCGAATCCTTGAAGATCCCGACGCCTTTATTGATCACGGCGACACGGATGAGCGCGCAGGGCAAGGAAATGGTCCGGTCCTTCCTTAACGAGGACAGTTTTCGGGTAATGCTGTTTTTGACCTCCAACGACAGCACCGCCGCGAAAGAGGCAAAAACCGGTATAGAGAGCGCTTGGAGAGATTCTGGATTGACCGAAGACTATAAGATACAACTCACCGGCGCCCCTTTAATATGGGCCGAACTCAGCGCTTTGGTCGTCAACAATCAGGTAGAGAGTACCTTAATTGCTTTCGGACTGATCCTTCTTCTCTTATTTTTAAGTTTCCGAAGCGTCAAAACGGCTTTATTTTCTTCGATTCCCATCGTTATTACCGTTGTTTTCAACTTCCTGTTCATGTCGGCGCTGAGAATCTCTCTGGACATACCGACCGCGATCGTCGCCGGTATGTTGCAAGGCTTGGTTATTGATTATGCGATCCATTTTATGTTTTGGTACAAAAAAACGCAGAATGTCGAAGACGCTTTCCGGAAAACAGCTTCGCCCATCCTGTTCAACGGGGTGAGTCTGATCGGTTGCTTCGCCGTTTTACTGACCTCCCCTATGATGGTTTATGTGAAGATCGCGCTGCTGATGGTATTGGGAATTGCGGTGGGCGTGTTATCCACTCTGGTTTTTTTACCGGCGCTGCTCCAGTGGCATCTCCCATTTCCTGTCAAAACGGCTTGGAGTAGGAGGAAAGATGAAAGGGATCAAAAGGTTCACCAGCATTCTTCTGATTAGCGCGTGCGTTTCTCTGAGTTGGGGCGGTAGCGGATCGGTCTGGCCCTTGGAAAACGCGGTTGTCCAGTTTATTGAGCTGAACAGCCACCGGGACAAGGAGGCGATGGCGATCTTTATACAACAGCTGCAGGATCAGGTCGTCCTCCAACCGGTACTGTATCCGGTCTTATGTTCGGCGCTGTTTCGATATGCCGATTGGGGGATCGCTTCGGATGCCGATAGAAATCGAACCTATCGCCTGGCGATAGAGGCGGGAGAAAAAGCGGTCCGTTACGCGCCCGACGATGTGATGTCACACTATGCCTACGCCCTTTCCTGCGGACGTATCGCCGAAAGAGAAGGCGGTTTGGGCGCTTTGGATCTACTCAAAAAATTCGAGTCGCATCTGCAACAGGTTTTATCCAGGGATCCTGATTTTTATCTGGCCTATTACGCCTTCGCGATGCGTTATCGCGATGCCCCATGGCCGATGAAGGATGAGAAAAAAGCGGAGGAATACTATCGGAAAACGATCCGGATCGAACCGAACTATCTCAACGCTTACTATGACTTGTCGCTCTTGTTGCTTAGGCAAAATCGTAAGGTCGAAGCCAAGGAATGCCTTCTCTTCGTTATCGCCCATCCCGCGCATCCCGAATGGATTGAGGAATCGGGCGAGATTCGCGGGCTCTCCGAACAACTCTTGGCCAACCTGCGATAACGACGGAATGAAGCGTTTTCAAGGCAATTTCAACTCAAAAACGTTTCTCACCCGTTCTTCTTGAGGCGTTTCCTGAAAGGAATAGGATAAGGTTCCGTTATGGATTTGCGCGATGCGCCGGCAAAGGTTCAGCCCGATTCCATGGCCTTTCAGGACTGGCATCTTCTTCAATTCATCCCATTGTATCTTTCGCCCCACACTATCGATTTGTATGATATTCACCGGATTGTCCTCGCTTAGGGCGCGCACGTTTTGGAATAAACGGATCGTCACCGTGTCCTCTTCGCTATACTTACAGGCATTTTCGATGAGAATATAGACCGCATGAGAGATCAGTTGGGCGGCTCCCCGATAGAGTAACAAGGCCGAAATATCGACGTCTATCTTCTTTTTCGGAAAGATCTTGCTCGCCTTTTCAAAATTTTGCAGGATCACTTCCCCGAGGTCGAAATCCTGGAACCGTTCGATGATCCCTTTTTCCAGATTGGAAAGGAGCAGAAGATCATTCAGGAACTGGATCGCTTCTTCAACTTCCTGATCGGCTTCTTCGATGCTTTTCATGGAAGAAGAGCGATATTCGGAAGTTTTCAGATTCTGCAAGGTCATCTTCACCAGAGTCAGCGGAGTACGCAATTCATGGGCGAGGTAAGCGGAAAACCCTTTGATCTCCTTCAGGTACCTCTCGAGCTTACCGAGAGAAAGATTGATCGCGAAGACCAAATTGCCGATCTCCTTGCCTGTCACGGGAACCGCGATACGTTTGCCTTCTATATTTTTGTTAACTGTATCCAAAAGCTCTTCCCCGATGATCTCCAATGGGTAGAGCAACCGTTTCGAAATGATCTTGCCGACGATATAGATCGAAAGCATGCAGAGAACGATCACGAACACGATCCCGATAATCAGAATCGGGATATCTCCAAAATAAAACCGCCTATCGATCCCGACGATGATAACGAGATCGGAAACCGGTATTCGCTTGATATAACAACGTAATACATCGGTGGAGAAATATCCGCTCGTTTCTTTCGCCACCCACTCGCTGAAATGGCCGGGTCCCACTTGGAACGAGAGATAAAGCCGCTTGTTCTGATATACTTCCAAAACGATCTCCTCTTTCCCGGCCAAAGAAATCAATTGATTGTCTTCTGGATCATTCAATTCGAAGAAACGCGAAAATTCGTCTGCGAGAGATCGCAGGCGGTTATCAAAATGATTGTAGATCACGTGGCGGAAAAGGAAGAAAGCGGTTACTAAAAACACGAGAAACAGGATGGTAAAACTGATGAAGTACCACAGAGAGATCTTTGTCTGGAGAGAGCGCATATCAGGCGATGTCCAAGATATAACCGACCTGAGGATAGGTCTTGATGCTTTTTTCCAGCCCGTAAGGCTTCAACCGTTTGCGCAGGTAGAGGATGTAGACGTCCACGATATTGCTTTTTCCCTCTTCGTCCTCTCCCCATATCTCTCCCTTGATAAAATCTCGTGAAAGAACCTTTTGAGGGTTTTTTAAAAACAGCTCCATCAACTCCAACTCCCGTTTGCTCATTTGAACTTCCACATCGTTGATCAGCAATAACCGTTTGTACGGATCGTAAGAGAAAGGGCCGTATTGGATGATATCGCGGGTTTGATGGATATTCCTTCGGATAACGGCTCTAATTCGCGCATCCAGTTCTTTGAAGTAGAACGGTTTCGGCAGATAGTCGTCGGCTCCGCAATTGAACCCTTCGACTTTATTTTCCAGGGAGTCCAGAGCGGTTAGCATAATAATGGGCACGGCGTTGGCGAGGTCGTTACGAATATATTTGCACAACTCATATCCGGAGATGTCCGGAAGCATAATGTCCAAGAGCACGCAATCGAAGGAGATGGATTCCAAAGAATCCAAAGCCGATCCCCCATCGTAGGCGCAAAGGACTTCAAACCCTTCTTTCTCCAATCCGATCTTGATCGATTCGGCGATTTTTCGATGGTCCTCGACAACGAGAATTCTCACGTTTCACCTTCTTTTTGCCGGAGGGCGTCCTTAACTGGATGCATTGGATTCAGGAGCTTTTATGAGTTTCTCTTTTCTGAACACGATCGGTTTTTCGGTGTCGATCGAAAATACTTCCGCGTCGGTTAGCACGCGCCAATAGTCTCGTTCAAGATCACTGCACAAGTAAACCGCTACTATCGTTTTAGGAGTTTGTAAGCGCGCCAGCGTCAAAACATCAAAGAGAGAAACCTTCGGCTCTTTTATAGACGTAGGTTGAACGCCTCCACGCTCAAGGATTCCGGCAGAAGTCTGCATGTATTTGTGATGATTTGAAATGCAAGTCCAACTTTGGTCTTCGGCAGAGAAGATGATAGAAACCCAAAACTCCCCATTTTCAAGCGGGGTGGAGACGAGCGCATCCATGATTGAAACGATTGTGATATCGATGGATTGGGTCGGCGAGAGGATAACGATCCCGTCTTTTATTGACAACCAGGAATACCCGGAACCGATGAGGAAAATGCCGGCGAGCATAACGAGAAACCCCCTTTTTGCCGTCATCCTCGCGCTCGTTTTCTCAGAGGTGAAGAATGAGAACATAATCCTCGGGTTCATGCCGAAAGGGAGACCCTTGACCCTGGAAGAAGTGATGGGCTTCGATGAGATGCGTGGTCAGGTCGCTGAAAACAAGCTCTCTCCCGCTCTGTTTGTCTGTGACGATGGTGTTGACCTTTCCGTAAACCCCATCGGAAAAAGGACAAGGCAATACGCCTCTGGCTTCGTTCACACGCACCTCCCAGTAGGGCGCGACGGTGATCGCCTCTCCCAAACCCGCTCGACCGGCGTCCTGAAGTTCCCGCATCTTCGCTACCAGCCGATCGATTTGGATCTCGTAAAGCGCAAAGTAACGTTCGTCCTCAGCTATAATTTCAGCCACATTACGAGGATCGTTCCCTAAAAATCCCTGGGCGGTGATTACGCCGGGCGCCATCCTTTCCTGCGCTCGGACCATCTCAGGAGTCATCTTCATCGTTTTCCTCCTTATCAAGCCCGCGAACTACGCGAATTTGTCGTAATAGATCTTTTCCTCCGGTATGCCGTTGGCCATCATAACCTTCACACATGCGCCGATCATCCCTGGGCTACCGCAAAGATAGCCCTCACGCGATTTAGACGGATCGGCCTCCGATTTCATGTAAGAGTCCAGCACCTGAGTGATCAAACCGGTTTCTCCTTCCCAACGATCATCCGGGAGCGGTTCCGAGAGGGCAGGCACGAAATGAAAACATGGCCACTGGGCTTCGAGTTGTTTCAGCTCCTCCAAATAAAAGAGGTCTCTTCGACTTCGCGCCCCAAAGAAATACCAGATCGCGCGATGTCGTATCTTTTTCTCATACATATCCAGCAAAATCGATCGTATCGGCGCCATCCCCGATCCCCCGGCCACACAGAACATATCGGCATCAGTTTCCCGAACGTAAAAATCACCGAAAGGCCCGACGACGCTCATCGACTGCTTTTCTTTCAGCACACGGTGCACATACGTAGTTGCAATGCCGTTCGGAACCAGCCGGATCAAGAACTCCAGTTTCTCCTTTTCCGAAGGTTTGGACGAGATCGAGTAGGCTCTTTGCGCGCTTTCTTTGATGTCTCCGTAAGGCGGTATGACGAGCTGCATATACTGGCCGGCTTTGAAATCGACCGTCGTGTTTTTAGCCAGCCGGACCGTCAGCTCCTTGATGTCGTAGGTCACCTCTTTCAACCCTTCGACCAACCCATTCAGCTGCCGAACGGAGAACAGCTCCTCCGGCAAACGGATCTGAATATCGGACTTCAGTTTGACCTGACAGGATAGACGTATGTTGTTCTTGATCTCCTCGGGAGACATATAGGGCAGCTCTGTTGGCAAATGCGGCCCGATGTCGGATAATACCTTCACTTTGCAAGCGCCGCAACTGCCTTTTCCGCCGCAGGCAGAAGGCACATAGATACCTTTCGAGGATAGCGTCGACAATAAAGGGCTTCCCCCTTTTACGGTGAGCTTTTTTTGCCCCTCATTAATCGAGATGGTGACCTCTCCGTAATTATTGACAAACCCGTCGATAATGGCGATCGCGATGGCCAATACGGCGCTGATGGCGCTAATGACAACAGGAGCGATCCACATGACGTTCCTCCTTTCGCTGTCTTATTGTGTTTTGAGCATACCGGCGAACCCCAGAAAAGCCATCCCGATAATGCCAATCGTGATCAGCGTGATACCCGCGCCTTTCAAACCCGCCGGAATCGGGTTCTTTTCGATCCGTTGACGTATCGCGGCTAAGAGCACGATCGCCAACCACCAACCCAATCCGGAACCCGCGCCGAAAAACGCGGATTGCAGCAAGTCGTAGTTCCGAAGCTGCATAAACAAAGAAACTCCCATGATCGCGCAGTTAACCGTAATCAGGGGCAAGAAGATGCCGAGACTGCGGTAAAGGGTTGGCGAGACCCGCTCGATCACCATCTCCAAAACCTGGACGATCGCGGCGATGACGATGATAAATACGATATATCTCAGGTAAACGAGTTCGAACGGCAGGATAATCCAGCGGTAAACCATCCAATTAATGAGAGTGGTGATCGTCAGAACCAGCGTGACGGCCATCCCCAACCCATTCGATGCCTTCAGATCTTTTGAGATGGATATAAAAGAACACATGCCTAAAAAGAGAGAGAGCAGGATATTATTGGTAAAAACAGAAGCGATCAGGAGCGCCAAAGGATGTACATCCGGTGTCATCGTCGTCTCACTTCCTTCTCTTTGTAAGTAAGGTGTTATGTATCCAGATATAGAGGGCGAGAACGAAAAACGCGCTCGGGGCCATGACCATGATCGTCCAAGGAACAAAGCCATTTGGAAGGACCCGCATTCCGAACAGGGTGCCGAATCCCAGCAATTCGCGGAAAAAAGCCACGATCATCAGCACCATCAAATACCCGATTCCGGAGGTCAATCCGTCCCAAAAAGCGGCTGCGGGAGGGTTCGCCTGGGCGAACGCTTCGGCTCGTCCCATCAAGATGCAGTTGGTGATGATCAATCCTATGTAAGGTCCTAAAGCCTTCGCAATATTCGGTAAAAACGCCCGCAAGAGAATATCCAGCAAGATGACGTAGAAGGAAAGGACCAAGACTTGTATGATCATTCGGACCTTTTGTGGGATCCACGCTTTCATCACCGAGAGCGTAAAACTGGAAAAGGCGGTTGATAGCGCGACACCGAGGCCCATAATGAAAGTGTTAACCAAATTATTGGTCACTGCGAGCGCGGAACAGATCCCGATGATTTGCGAAGCGACGGGATTATGGTGGAATAGGTTGTCTTTAAGGATATTCGGCGCGTTGTTTGATCCGTTTCGGGTCATCGGTTTCCCTCCCTTATGCGTTCTTCCAAGTCTATGAGCGCGTTTTTCAAAATCGTCTCCAGGGATTTGGATGTAGAAGTCGCGCCTGTAACGGCATCCACGCTCCCGTTTTCTTTGTCCGGATCCCCGGGATCCGCCTGTCCAGTTCGGAAGGCGATCGTCCGGTCGATCAGTTTCTCTCCTTGAAACTGGGCTTTGAACCACGATTCTTCGATTCGGCCCCCAAGCCCGGGCGTTTCATTCTGCTCCACGAAAGATAAACCCGTCACGCGCTCGAACTTCGCGTCGACTCCAAGAACGCCTTGAATAATGCTCCAAAGGCCGTTTCCGGAAAACAGGATCGCATATTTCCTTTCTTCGGGGGGATTCGTTATAAAAACCTGTTGCCCTTGGATTTCTTCTACAGTGATCCGGGTTTGAAATGTCATCAAGGCGTCCTGATCATTTCGATAGGGTATACGCATCGATTCAAGGACGGCGCGTATCAGAAAGAGTTCCTGATTCTTTTCGACGCGATCTTTCGTCAGCTCGTTCACGAAAGAAAGCAGGAGCACGAAGGCGAAGGTAACGATGACGGCGAACCCGACCAGGTAGCCTTTGCTGTCTTTAAGAGAAGAGAGGCTCCGTTTCATGAACGGACCACCGCCTTCTTTTTCGAAAACATCAGATCCAACAGCGGGGCGAAGGTATTGCCAACCAGAATGCCAAAACTCATCCCTTCCGGGAAAAAGGAGAAGGTGCGGATGAGAACGGAAGTGACTCCGATGATCGAACCATAAACCCATAAAGAAGCCGTCTTCTTCGGGGCTGAGACGGGGTCGGTCGCCATAAAGACGGTAACGAACAGAAAACTGCCCGATAAGATAGCGGGTAGCGCGTTTAGGGCTCCCGGCACCTTCAGCCATTCAAAGAGAGAAGATAGGAGCAACCCGGAGAGAAGCGTGGAAAGCATGATGCGCCAAGAGGCTGTTTTAGTCCAGATGAGATAGACCGCGGCGATAAGGATCAAAAAAATCGGACCCTCGCCAAGCGAACCGGCGCGAAACCCCAAGAAAAGATCAGCGAGTTCTGGAATTTTACCGCTTTTGAGAAGGGTTAGCGGGGTGGCGGACGTCACGGGATTTGCGCCGAAGTGGCCGGCGGCGATCCATCCGGTCGTCAGGAGATTGGGGAAGGTCAGATAGACAAATAACCTCGAGACGATGGCGGGATTAAAGATGTTGCGTCCAAAGCCACCGTAGACTTCTTTGGCGAAAAAAACGCCGAACACGATCCCAACAACGGCGACCCACCAGGGTGTTCCTGGAGGCAGTGAGAGGGTGAAAAGCAGACAGGTCACCAACACCGCCTCGCTCACCTTTTTTTTGTGACGGCGTTCCATCAGCCATTCGGTCAGGATTCCGGCGGAAAAGACAAAAAGGCCAAGCCAGAGAACCCGGTATCCGTAGGCGTAAATCGAAAAGACCGCGATGGGCAGCAGAGAGAAGAGAACCTTTCTCATCATTTTTTGCGTTTGAAACCAGGACATACCACTGTCACCCCCGTATTGTTCGATCGGACTCTTAATTTTAACATAAATCGCGAAAGTTCCCCGCTTCAACCCTACGGACTGGGGATGCCTCGCACTACCCATCGTTTGTATTCCTCTTTATGGTAAAATCGAGGCAATAAAGAAAGGAGTGAGGATGGAGCGCTTACGAACGGCTAATTTGCCAGAGGAGATGCGCAGAGTCTTCGGTTTTTTGTATAAAAATTACACCGAGGAAGAACTGAAGAGTGTTCTCGAAGCTTACGAGTTCGCGAAACTTCAACACGCCGAACAGTTTCGGAGAAGTGGAGAACCCTACATCATCCATCCCCTTAAAGTGGCTCAAATACTTGCCGAAATGAAGCTCGACACCGTTAGCATCAAAGCGGGTCTGTTGCATGATGTCGTCGAGGATACGGCGACTCCCCTGCTGGAGATAGAACAACGTTTTGGGAAAGAGGTGGCCCGTATTGTCGATGGGGTGACCAAGATCGACCGCCTTAAGATCGATCAGAAGAACTTTGACCAGAAGGCGGAAACCGTATTGAAGATGTTTTTCGCCATGTCCCAAGACATCCGCGTGATCATGGTCAAACTGGCCGATCGGTTACACAATATGCGAACGATGGAGTTTCAATCCCCGGAAACGCAGAAGAAAAAAGCGAAAGAAACCCTGCAGATCTTCACGCCCATCGCGCATCGATTGGGTATTTACACGATTAAGTGGCAACTGGAAGACCTTTCATTCAAATACCTCTACCCGGAAGAGTATGCGCATATCGCTTCACTTGTGGATTCAAAACGCGCCGATCGGGAGTTGATCGCGCAAGAATACTTAAGCGTGCTTCAATTGACGCTGGCGAGAAATGGCATCCAATGCGAGATATCCGGTAGGGAGAAGCATTTCTACTCCATCTGGAAAAAGATGAACGAAAGAGGGAAGAACTTTGATGAGATCTATGATCTCATCGCCGTTCGCGTCATCACCAACACCGACAAAGAATGCTATTATGTACTGGGGTTGGTTCATAATCTTTGGAAACCGATTCCGGGACGAGTGAAAGATTACATCGCTACCCCCAAATCGAACGGGTATCGTTCCTTGCACACGACGGTCATCACGCATCGGGGGGAACCCCTCGAAATACAGATACGCGACAAGGAAATGCACAATGAAGCGGAGTTCGGTTTAGCCGCCCACTGGATCTATAAAGAAGGGAAGATGCAGAAGTACCAGCAAACTTGGTTGAAAAAGCTGCAGGAATGGCATCAGGATTACGAGCAGGGCGTTACCGGCCTGAATGAGTTTCAGAAAGAAATCCAGCTCGAAGATGTTTATATCTTCTCTCCCAAAGGGGAGCTGAAGCATATGCAAAAAGGGGCGACCACGATCGACTTTGCCTATTCCGTTCATACCGAGGTCGGTCATCACTACGCGGGCGCAAAGGTCAACGGCAAGATCGTCCCGATCGGTTATGAGCTTCAGAACGGAGATATCGTCGAGATCATCGTGAATAAGAACAATCCCGGTCCCAGCTTGGATTGGCTTAAATATGCGAAATCTTCCAGCACGCGCGCCAAGATCCGCCGGTTCTTCAAAGAAAAAGACGCCCAGGTGTTGATCGAAGAAGGCAAGGACATTCTTCGGCAAGTTGCGAAAAAATTGCAGAAGTCGATGGAAGATCTGTTGGAGTCCGACGAGCTCAAGCAGTATCTCGGCACCGACCGGCAAGTCAACGAAAAAGACCTTTTGCTTCGGATTGGAGAAAAGGAGCACAGCGCAGAAGATATCGCCGCTTTATTCCAACCGCCAGCTGAGGAACCCCTTCCCGCTTTAGGGCAACCCGACAAAAAACAGATCCAATCGAAAACCATCGTCGTGGATGGTCAGCTCGGTATCGAAGTGAAGATGGCGAAATGCTGCTTTCCCGTTCCGGGAGACCGGATCGTAGGAGTCATTAGCAGAAAAGGAATCACGATCCACCAGGATAACTGCCCTAACGTCGAAAAGATTATGATGGGGGAATTGGTATCTGTCCAGTGGGGAAACACGGAGCAGGAGCGGTATATGACCCAGGTTATCCTGGAAAGCAACGATCATTCGGGAAATCTTCTGAAAAGCATCTGCCAGTCGGCCAAAGAGCGGAGCTATCAAATTACCGAAGTCAACACAAAATTCGATGAGATCAACCATATGACCTACCGCCTCTCGATCTACGTGAAATCCTTGGCGCAGCTTGAAGAGATGATGGAGTATTGGAGAAAACAAAACGGTATTGTCAACGTGTACCGAACCAGAGGTGAAGGATGAAAGCGGTCTTGCAGCGCGTGAAACATGCGTCCGTGAGGGTCGACGGCAAACTGGTGTCATCGATCGGACAGGGGTTGTTGGTCTTTCTCGGAATCGGGGAGTCCGACGAATCCGCCGACCTGGAATGGATGGTCGAAAAAATAGTCCATTTGCGGATTTTTGAAGATGAAAACGAAAAGATGAACCTTTCTGTGAAAGACACGGGCGGATCCATCCTTCTCGTTTCCCAATTCACCTTATATGGAGATGCTCAGAAAGGGAGAAGGCCTTCCTTTTCCGAGGCGGCAAAACCGGAGAAGGCGCAGGCGTTCTATGACGCATGTGGTCGAAGGATGGCCGACCACGGTGTTTCTGTCAGCATGGGGGTTTTTGGCGCCATGATGGCGATCGATCTGCTGAACGACGGACCCGTCACCATCCTCATCGATTCGAAGCGGTAGAAGGTCGCCGATGAAGACGAAACGTTTACTCTTGCATATTTGTTGCGCCCCGGACGCGACTGTCGCCTTCCAAAAGCTCAAAGAACGGTTTACGGTCGAAGGGTACTTCTATAATCCGAACATTTTTCCCGAAACAGAATATCGGAAACGACTTTCGTTTGCGCGCACTCTCGCGCGGGTATGGGATTTTCCGCTGAACGAAGGCGAATATGATTGCGAAAACTGGATGGGGTTAACACGGGGATACGAAAAGGAACCCGAAGGCGGACAGCGGTGCAGACTGTGTATTGCGAAGAATCTGCGGAGAACGGCAGTTCTGGCGAAAGCGTTGGGATTCGGATGGTACTCCACTTCCCTATTTACCAGTCGGATGAAAGACCTGAGAATGATAGAGGTGATCGGATATCGAATCGGCAGAGAGGTAAAGATCTCCTTTTTTTATGAACCCTTCCGAAGGGAGGGCGGGTTTGACCAAAGCGTACGGTACTCGCGTGAGCTGGGGCTTTACCGTCAAACCTACTGCGGTTGCCCATACTCCTTGCCATTAGACGATTCTAACGGGCAACCGGGTTCTACCCAAGTGGGATGACAATGAGAGACGAACGACAAGAAAGCTGGAAAATACAGGTGCCCTTCCATCTTGATTATTGTCTGAACTGCGGACAAGCTTTCCGATGGAAAAAACGCGGGAAGCATTGGTTCGGGTTTATCAACGACAACCTTTATCGAATCGAGTACGATGAATCGAATAAAACGATCAGGACGCTTCGGATACCCGGTGACTCGGTTCGTACTACCGCCGACTACGAGGGGGAAAATCGGCTCCAAATCGAGCGTTATTTCGGACTTAATGACTCTTTGAGTACGATTCGTGAGTCTATCTTATCGAACCTGAGAGAAAACGGGTATAATTGGTTCGCACTCAAATTCGAGGAGATTTTTTCGAAAAGTCTTGGTTTAAGAATTCTCCGGCAAGATGTGTGGGAAGTCACCGTTAGTTTTTTATTATCGACGCAAACCAATATCCCCGCTTTGGAAAAAAAACTGGACGCTTTATGTCGGTTGTTCCCGGAAAACGAGGTCCGCTATGATGGAGAGTCGTTTTACCGGTTTCCCAAAAAAGGAACCTTGGCTTTGCTGTGCGAGGAAGATTATAAACGCCTGGGATTTGGGTATCGCAGCGCGTGGCTCTGTCAGTTGGTGAGGAGGTTCAGCGAATCGGATTTCCATTCGCTCCGAACGGAAACCTACGAGCGCAAACTATCGTTTTTATTGACATTTCCCGGGATCGGTTATAAGGTCGCTCATTGTATCCTATTATTTGGATACTCTGTCTTGAAAGCGTTTCCGGTTGATATATGGATCTCTCGGTGGATAAAAGAGGTATTCGACATCGAAGGCGCTCACGACCAATTGGCGACTTGGGGCCAAACCGCCTTTGGAGAATACGCGGGGTACGCTCAAGAGTATATTTTTAACTTTTGCCGGAATTTGGCGCCGGGTGGGAGAGAGATTTGACGGAGCGATTGTTTATCGAATTTAACGCAATCATCGACTATATCCGTGTGATGCGAGGGGCACTTCGATCTTTTTTTAAGTTGAAGAACATCAGCGCGGCTCAGGTTTTCGATGCCGAACTCGCCCTCAGCGAGGCCGTTGTCAATGTCATCAAACATACCTACCGGTTTGACGCCTCGCAAATTGTCCAACTGACCGTTTTGTGGGAGGAAGAAGATCGCCGTTGCACCTTTCTCCTGGAGGATTCGGGAAAGACGGTCTGCCCGGATACGATCCTCTCGCGTGATTTGGATGATTTGAAAGATCACGGATTAGGAGTTTATATAATCAAAAGCATGATGGATGAGGTCATCTATTCCCCGCGCGATAACGGCTGCGGTAACCGATTGACGATGAAGAAGCACTTCCGGGGGGCAGAAGATGATCGGACAGGTTAAGATTATCGGAGGGGGTTTGGCCGGTTGCGAAGCGGCCCTATTCCTATCCGATCACGGCGTACCGGTAACGCTTTATGAAATGAGACCGGCGCGTTCAACCGAGGTGCATGCCACAGGCGATCTCGCCGAGCTGGTCTGTTCGAACTCATTAAAGTCAACGGATCCGAATACCGCTTCCGGTTTGTTAAAGGAAGAGATGCGGCTTCTGAAGAGCCACCTTTTGGAGATCGCAGAAGCGTGCCGGGTACCAGCCGGATCGGCCTTGGCAGTCGACCGCAAACAATTTTCCGAACTGATCGGCCAGCGTGTTACCGCCGCTTCGATCCGGCTTGTTCGGGAGGAATACACCCAACTGGACTCAGAAGACTTTAGGCGTACAGCCGTGATGATCTGTACCGGCCCTGCGACTTCCGAACGCTTTATGCGGACGCTTTCGCGGTTTATGAGCACGACCGAACTCTTTTTCTTTGATGCCGTCGCGCCGGTCGTTGATAGCGAAACGATCGATTTCTCTTGCGCTTTCGAAGCCGATCGCTATAAAGAGGAAGAAGGCGGCGCCTACGTGAACCTTCCGCTTGACGAGGAGCTCTACGGTCGATTTTACCGCGCACTGATCGAAGCAGAAAAAATAGCCGTTCCGGATTTTGAACGGAAGTATTTGTTCGACCGGTGCCAACCGATCGAGGAGATCGCGCGAGGGGGATATGATGCTCTCCGGTACGGGCCAATGAAGCCTATTGGGCTGATCGACCCGAAAACGAACCGCGAACCCTACGCCGCGATTCAATTACGGCAAGAGAACGCGGCGAAAAACCTCTACAACCTGGTCGGTTTCCAAACCCGCTTGAAATGGAACGAGCAGAAACGGTTGCTGCGACTGATCCCCGCTCTAAGAGAAGTGGAGATTGTTCGTTATGGGGTCATGCACCGGAACACCTATCTCAATACCCCGAAATTGTTCGACGCCCATTTGGAATCAAAAACACGGCCCAACTTGTTTGTCGCCGGTCAGATGAGCGGCATGGAAGGGTATATGGAAAGTGCGGTCAGCGGGCTGGTCGTCGCGGGGCAAGTCTTACGTCGGATACAAGGGAAACCGTTATTGGATTACCCCATTGAAACGATGGTCGGCGCGTTGATCGCCTATATCACGCAAGCCGATCCCCTCCGTCCGATGTACGCGAATTTCGGAATTCTCCCGCCCGTAAAAGGGAAAAAGAAAGAGATACGGTCGCTTAAGTCGGGACGGGCATTGCGCGCGATGGAAGCTTTCCTCTCCGAGTGAACAACGCAAACACTTTAGTATGTTAATGATCGGGATATAATATATGTTAATTAGGCGAATATCGGATGAAATACACGAAATAGTCCTCCGATTCGTGCTATAATGTCCTAAGTTCACCGATCGGCTTTCTCCAGACTGCGAGACAAACGAAGGCCAATCGGAAAAAAGGCAACCTTTCAGGATCGAAGGAGAGAGAATGGCGGAAAGTTCGTATTCAGGTGTACGGAAAGCTTCTGTCCTGTTGCTGACGCTGGGTTCGGAGAAAGCCTCGAAGATTCTTAAGCATATGAGCGATGAAGATATCGAACGTCTGACCTTGGAGTTGGCGAAACTGGAGAAAGTGAACGACAATGAGAAAAAAACAGTGTTGTCGGAGTTCGTCACGAACTTTCGCGCCCGGGAGTTTATGGCATCCGGGGGGATCGAGTATGCGCGAGATATGCTGGAAAAAGCGGTCGGTGTCGAGAAGGCTTTGGATATCCTTGAGCGATTGACGACCAATCTCCAGGTGAAACCCTTCGATTTTTTGAAAAAGACGGATCCGATGCAGTTGGTGAACGTTTTGCAGAATGAACACCCGCAGACGATCGCGTTGATTCTTTGCTACTTGCTTCCAAAACAGGCGGCCCAGGTTATCGGTTCCCTTCCGGAGGGTTTGAAGGCGGAGGTGGTGAAGCGTATCGCCATGCTTGATAAAGCGAATCCCGAGGTGGTTCGTGAAGTGGAACGCGTGTTGGAACGCAAGGTTTCGACCTTTGTGACTCAGGATTTCGCTCAGGTAGGCGGGTTGGATACCGTCGTCGAGTTTATGAACAGCCTCGATCGTACGACTGAAAAGGAGATTTTGGATAAACTTTCTGAAACCGATCCCGAATTAGCCGAAGAGATACGGCGGCATATGTTCGTGTTTGAAGATGTCGTCAAACTGGATGACCGATCCGTCCAGATGGTGCTCCGAGAAGTGGACACGAAAGATTTGAGCCGCGCTTTAAAAGGGTCTTCCGAAGAGATTATGCTCAAGATCACGAACAACCTTTCCAAACGAGCGGGACAGCTTCTTAAAGAAGAGATCGAGTTTATGGGCCCCTTGCGGGTGGTTGATGTAGAGGAAGCGCAGCAAAAGATCGTCAACGTCATCCGCCGGCTGGAGGAAAGCGGTGAGATATTCATCGCCCGCGGTGGAGGAGAGGAGCTCATTGTATAACCTGATCAAGCGCACCCTCGTAACCATCGACGAAAAAGAGAGAAGAAAGATCAACTCCGGAGAATCCGCGCAAACAGATGAAAAAACTGATCACCCATCGGACGAGCTTGACGAGAAGAAAATGGAAGAACTGATCGAGATCCATCCGGAAGTAACCTTGGCGAGAGAGAGAGCCCGCTCGATCATCGAAGACGCAAGAAGGCAAGCCGAACAGATTCGTGTCGAAGCGGAAGCCAAGATCGTAGAGGCCCAAAAGCAGGCGGATCAAAAAAAAGCGGAGATGGATCAGCTGCTCAAAAGTAAAGAACAAGAGATAGAAAAAAAATGGAAGAACCAATTCGATGCCGCCGTCCGCTCCGTTCAAGCGCTTCAGCAAAACCTTCAGAAGAACAAAGACGAATTCGTTACCCTCGGTTCCCAACAGATCTTCCTTTTGGCGAAAACAGTCGTGGAAAAGATGTTGTTTATTATCTTAGAGAAAAAAGAAGAAGAAGTATTCGAGCACAAGATCCATGAACTGGTGCAACGTGTCGTCGACTATAAAAAAGTGCTGATGCGCTTCAATCCCAAAAACCTGGAGCATTTCCCCCCGGCACTGCTTCAAAGTGTGAAAACCGTCCTTCCGGATGTCGAGTTTCGGCCTGATCCCAAAATTGCTCCCGGTGGCATTTTAGTCGATACGGATTTCGGTACTTTTGACGCGACGATCGAAAGCCAGTATCAATTATTCCAGGAGATCGTTTCTCAAGCGCTAGAGAACGAAAACCTATGAAGTTGGAAGTCTTCGCCCCGGTACAGTGGTTGCAAGAGGCCTTGAGTCAAACGGACTTTATTACGTTGAACGGCAAGGTAGAGAAGATAATCGGGTTGACGATTGAATCCGCCGGTCCGGAAGTATTCCTTGGCGAAGTCTGCGTGATCAGAAATCTGGGCGGCGCTCGGATCCTTTGCGAAGTCGTTGGGTTTAAAGACAACCGGATCATCCTGATGCCACTGGAAGAGTTTGAAGGGGTTTCTCTGGGATGTCCCGTTTCCGGAACGAAGCACACGCTGGACGTGGGCGTCGGGGAAGACATGCTTTCCAGAGTCTTCGACGGTATCGGCCGCCCTATCGACGGGAAACCATTCTTTCCGAAAAGTTACGTTTCGCTTAATAATTCTCCTCCAAATCCGCTTGTTCGTGCCAGAATCAAAGAGCCGCTGCCGGTTGGCGTTCGCGCCATCGACGCCTTTACCACGTTAGGACAAGGCCAGCGCATCGGGATATTTTCGGGTAGCGGAGTGGGAAAGTCCACGACGATGGGGATGATTGCCCGCAATACTCGCGCCGATGTCAATGTGATCGGCTTAATTGGCGAGCGGGGCCGAGAGGTTCGCGAGTTCATCGAAAGGGACTTGGGAGAAGAAGGATTGCGGCGAAGCACGGTTGTCGTGTCCACCTCGGATCAACCGGCGCTGATGAGAGTGAAAGCGCTCTACACCAGCACATCGATTGCCGAATACTTTCGAGACCGGGGTTTGAATGTGATGTTGATGGTGGATTCTCTCACCCGATGGTCTATGGCGCAAAGGGAGCTGGGTCTGGCGATCGGAGAACCTCCCACGACGCGGGGGTATCCTCCGAGCGTCTTTGCCGGATTGCCGAAAGTGCTGGAGAGGGCGGGCAACTCGGATAAGGGGAGCATTACCGGCATCTATACCGTTTTGGTGGAAGGAGACGACTTCAACGAACCGATATCCGATACGGTTCGCGGGATCGTCGACGGACATATCATCCTATCGCGGAAGTTGGCTGAAGGCAACCATTTTCCGGCGATCGACGTTTTGGCCAGTATCAGTCGTTTGATGCCGGAAGTGGCCGATAAAGAGCATTTGAAAGCCGCGCGGACGTTAAAAGACTTGATCTCAACTTATTACGGGGCCAAAGATCTTATCGATGTCGGCGCCTATAAGGAAGGTAGCGATACCAAGATTGACCAAGCGAAAAAATATATCCTCACAATCAATGGATTCCTACGGCAAGAAGTTTCTGACAAAGCGGTCTTCGAAGAGACCTTAGAAAAACTGAAAAAGATTTTGCAGACGATTCAAAGTTAGAAAAGCGCTTTTTCCCCGTACTTTACCGGCACTTCTATAGTATAAATCTTCTGAAATCGCCACACGATCCTTCCCAAAGGTTTGACGTCCTTAAGTGTGTAAACGCTCCGGCGAAACCGTTCAGGCTTTTAAAGACGATGCGGTCAAAGCCAGGGTTTAAGCTCAGATAAACAGCAAGAGACTGACCGCCATCGTGATCATTCCCGCGATAAGCCCGCCGATCGCTAAATGGTGTTCTCCAAATTCCTCCGCAGTCGGCAACAATTCGTCAAGGGAAATATAGACCATAATGCCGGCCACTGCCGCAAAGATAACCCCGAACATCGTTTCGTTAAAAAACGACCGTAGGATGAAGTAACCGATGAGAGCGCCGACAGGCTCCGCTAAACCGGACAGAAACGAAAGGAAGAAGGCTTTGCGTCTGCTTTTCGTCGCATAATAAATGGGCGCCGATACGGCCAACCCTTCCGGGATATTATGAATGGCGATAGCGGCGGCAATGCTGATTCCAAGCGTCGGATTGGTGAGCCCGCTCATAAAGGTGGCCAAGCCTTCGGGAAAGTTGTGAATGCCGATAGCCAAAGCTGAAAACGCGCCCATACGGAGCAGTTTAGCTTTCTCCTTTTCTGAGGCGGATTCAATCTTCTTACCCACATTCAACTCATGCGGGTTCTCATAAGAAGGAATGACTTTATCAATCAAGGCGATGACGAATATTCCCAAAAAAAATGAGATTACAGTCCATACGTAACCTTGTTTTTCACCGAGAGCGAGGCTGAGCGAATCTTTGGCTTTTACGAAAATCTCTATCATCGACACATAGATCATCACACCGGCAGAAAAACCTAAAGAGATCGTTAAGAGTTTCGGATTGAATTTCTTTGACAAGAACCCGATCAAGCTGCCAATACCCGTCGATAAACCCGCGAACAACGTCAATGCGAACGCGAATAAAACTGGACTATCCATTTCTTTCTCCTCCTGGGCGAAGCGTCACGCTTTAGGAAGAAGCCCACTTCCTTAGAAGAAGCCCACTTCCTTAG
>ENA-UPTA01000131-UPTA01000131.1-activated-sludge-metagenome-genome-assembly--contig:-NODE-131-length-79210-cov-102.000177_pt1 | contig 79210 bp, 59 predicted proteins | sample MGYA00238184_ERZ773361 | MGnify/ENA primary metagenome ERZ773361 (study PRJEB29100, sample SAMN05720205) | activated sludge metagenome | isolation source: anaerobic digester from wastewater...
GGCATTTAAGGATAAAGGATAAAGGGTAAAATAATTCAAGAACTTGTCCGCCTACTGGCGGATTTCAGAACCTGTCCGCCTACCGGCGGATTCCAGATTCAAAATTCAAGATTTCAGAACTTGTCCGCCTACCGGCGGATTCAAGAACTTGTCCGCCTACCGGCGGATTCACCCTTCGGACAGGCTAGGGGTTCTAAAACTATCCCGTACATGATGGATTCAGCATTCACGTCGTGTTAAAAAATAGTTTTAGTCCCGAAGAGGCGTAACATGGATAGCCCCGGGCGTAAGCCAGAGTTGATGAGGGTCGGCGGTGGTTGGCGATGCAAGTAGTAAGTTTTCCAAAGCGCAACCCCCACTAACTGCATCGCAACGATAGGAATTTTCCAAAGCACAGGGACAAGGCAAGGGTAAAGGATAAAGTTTAAAGGATAAAAAGTAATGGCTAAAGGGTAAAGAAATTAAAGGTTCACGGTTCACCTCTCACGGCTTTTTACCTTTTACCCCTATGGGTTTACGTTGAATTTATTGGCCTCCAGCTCGCGGTATTTAACCAGAATTTTTTCAACTGGCCAACGTTCATCTACCCGAAGGCCAATTATACCGGCAAGCCTGATAGCCTCGTGCTTCACCGGTTGCCGTTTGAAGAAACGGTTGTGAACGAAGTTCAGGTACTTCAACATCAAAAAGGCATCAAACCAGAGGAAAAATCTTTTTCTGAACGAACCGGGAGATGCCGTATTACGGCTAATGCTATAAATCTTCTCGGTTGCATTGTTTTGCTTCAGGAATAGTTTTAATGGGGCAGGCATTGAATCTATGAAGCAGTCTATTTGGCCAACATCTAGCTGGTAGAGCGATTGCATTTTACCAAAGAGCATCTGTAGCGGGAAGAACGATTCAAGCTGGTAGGTTTGGATTTCATTACCGGGATTTTCCAGGAACATGGCCATTGATTTACCCGTTCCAAAGGGCACCCTGTTCGACGCCCGGGGTGAAGGGTAAATGCAAGTAGTGTTTAACTCGGCAAAATGCCCATGGGGAATTATTTTCTGCAGGAAGTAGAAGTCCTCTCCTGCCTGGTGGCGGTTCATGCCGCCAAACTTAACGTAAGCTTCTGCGGTGCAGGCCATGGATGAGCCTACTGTGTGGAAGGCAAAAGGGAATCCGGTGTAGCGCAATGCCTGGTTGTAGTAGCGCAAATGCAGCTCGTATTGAGCAATGCCATCATACACCTCCTGTGGAAAATTATTACCCTGAATGGGATGCTCAAAACGGATAGAGCAGGCATGTATGTCAGGGTTGGCTGCCCAAAAGTTTTCCAGTTCAACCAGGTAGTTTACCTCGCAGGTGGCATCGGCATCGAAACAGGCAATAATGCCTCCTGGTTGTTTAGCTAGGAACAAGCGGTATGCGGCTTCATCCATACCTATCTGTCGTGCTAACCCCACTCCGGCCTGCTTTTGGGGGAGGTTAAAGGCTTTAATGGCATAAAACCTGAAGCTGCTGCTGCCCCAACAACTATCTGCCTCAGCCACAACCTGAAGCGATTGTTCTGAGGTTGTTACCACCTCGGCCGAAGAATTTTCGGGATGGTTAACCACCACAATAACCTCAACATCTCCACGTGGTTTGCTGCAGCTCGCAAGTGCCATTAACGAATCCTTCAGATCTGCCTCATTGAAGGAAGGTATTACAACCACTATGGATAACTTTTTTGTTGGCAGCTCCTGAATGGATGGGGAAAAGTTCTTGTTTTGAAAGTATTCGGGGATTTCCATTGTTGTAAAATGGCGAAACCCCTTCAAATGGTTGCCCATCGAAAGGGTTTCGGTTGGTTTAGGTTTAGTTTAGGTAGTTTATAAATTACTTGTCAGTTTTATGGTTGGCAGCATATTCCTGGTTAATGCCGCCTATCACCTCGCTGGTTATGTCCAGTGCCGGATGACCGTAAAGCAACGGACCGCCGAAGTTACTGCTAAGAATAATGTGGTAACCCTTATCGGCATTATACTTCTTGAGGTATTCGGTAATACTGTAGTGTATCTGGCGTAGCTTAACCTGCTCTTCTTCGGCAAGCTGCATCTGCATGTCGTCGCGCAGCTTGTAAAGTTCCTGCTCCCGGTTGGCCAGGGAGGTTTGCAGCTGCTGGGCTTCGGAGCGTGTAACCAGCCCCTTTTGAACCTTATTCTGGAAATCCATGGCATCCTGCTCAAAGGCTTTTGATTTTGAGTTCAGCTGTGCCTCCAGGTTTCGGCTGTTGTTCTCCAGCTCCTTCCGCATGTCGAAGTACATATCGTAGTGGTTGAGAAGGGTATCCATGTTGACCCAGGCAACTGATAGTCCTTCAGAAAGGGCTGCACTTGCTTCTGATGGGGTAGAGCCGGAAACATGGTTTCGTGGCGATTTTTGAGTAAAATGAAGGATAAAGAGGGCAACCACGGCAAGGGAGAGAATAATGTTGAAAATTAAGGTTGATTTTTTCATCTTCAAAACGTTTAGCTGTTAGTTATACAGATTGGTTTAATTCGGTTTAAATGTATTACATCCTGAAACGCTTCATAAAACTATTCAACACCAGCTACTATTAGTTCAATTAGTCCTGTTTTAAAAGGAAAAACTACAGGTTAAACTTTAAACCCCAATAAATATTGGCATTTCAAGTATCTCACTTGCAAATATAAGCCATTAATCGAAAAAATGTATTTTTTTGATAAAAAAATCGAATGGCTGCATCTACTCCAAAAGCCCTTCATCACGAAAGAGAAGTAGAATGGAGGAAAACGAAACAACAACGTACTTCTCGTTGTTAAATTCCACCTCGATGGAGTTTTCGTGAAGGTAAACGGCAAGGTCGCCCACCTGCGCCTGAAGCGGGAAGTATCGTGCATTTTCCCTCGATTTTTTCCATGGCTCATCAAGCTCACCTATTGTGGGAATGGGGTAGCCAGGGCCAACCTTTACAACGTAACCGCTATGAGCTTTTTGCTTCTCCTGAACTCCTGGTGGCAACAGCAGCCCGGCCTTAGTCCGTTCATCAGGATTCTTCGGCTTTATTAATACTCGATCGCCAACCACAATTAGGTTGTCAAACGCGTTGGGATTGAATGAAAGCGACATCGGGTTGGGTATATGGATTTATAAATACTTGTTTTTCGGTCATTCGAGGCTAATCCTGGTTAGCTGGCATTTCTGCAAATATAAAACTTGTTTAGCTAATATGATTTTTTTAACTTTTTAGCCAGCCGTTGCATTATTTTAAAAGTGGCTGTTTGCTTACTGATGTCGGCATAGCACAACCAACCTGTGCGAGACCAGCCGGCTTTGGAGGTTTATATTTGCATTTGGTTGCTGTTCCCTCTATTTTTAGACATTTTGATTGAAAGAATTCAACCTTGACATTCTTAATCGTCGAAATTCGAGCTTAGATAGCCAACTATTTTATAGTTTTGTCGTGATTTTGCAGTTCGATTAAAAATTGAATTTTCTTGATTATGAGGAATAGCGAAAGGGTTAAGGTAAAAAATTTGCTCGAGAGCGGAACAGTAGGAGCTGAGGTAGCTGCAATGGGATGGGTTCGCACCAAGCGGGGTAACAAGAGTATCACCTTTATTGCGCTTAACGATGGCTCCACTATCAACAGCATACAGGTTGTTTTTGACATGGCTGTTTTTAGCGAGGATCAGCTAAAAAATGTAGCTACTGGGGCTTGTATCGGTGTTAGGGGAAAGCTCGTAGAATCGCCCGGTTCAGGGCAACGGGTTGAAATTCAGGCCAGCTACCTGGAGGTGCTGGGCGAAGCTGATTCGGCAACATATCCCCTTCAGAAAAAGGGTCATAGCATGGAGTTTCTTAGGGAAATTGCCCACCTGCGTCCCCGTACGAATACTTTTGGCGCCGTGCTTCGCATTCGGCATGCTTTAGCTTTTGCAATTCACAAGTACTTCAACGATAGGGGATTCATCTACCTGCATACTCCTATTATTACCGGTTCTGATGCCGAGGGTGCCGGGGCCATGTTCCGCGTAACCACGCTCGACCCCAATAACCTTCCACGAACCCCGGAGGGAAAGATTGATTGGAGTGAGGATTTCTTTGGTAAAGAGGCAAAGCTTACCGTTTCGGGACAACTCGAGGCGGAACTGGGTGCAATGGCTCTTTCGGAGGTTTACACCTTTGGCCCTACCTTTCGAGCCGAAAATTCAAACACCCCCCGGCATCTGGCCGAGTTCTGGATGATTGAGCCCGAAATGGCCTTTTATGATATTCAGGACAACATGGATCTGGCCGAAGATTTCCTAAAATACCTTATTCGCTACGTGCTGACTAGCTGTGCCGATGACCTGGAATTCCTAAAAAAGATGTATGACGATGAGCTGGTTAGCAGGTTACAGCTTGTTGTTGACAACAAATTCGAGAGGCTAACCTACACCCGCGCCGTCGAAATCCTTGAGAAGGCAAACCAAAAATGGGAATTCCCCGTATTCTGGGGTGCAGACCTACAGTCGGAACATGAGCGCTACCTGGTGGAGAAACACTTTAGTAAACCCGTCATTCTAACCGACTATCCCAAGGAGATCAAGGCATTCTATATGAAACAAAACGATGACGGGAAAACCGTCAGGGCAATGGATGTGCTTTTTCCAAAAATTGGCGAAATAATTGGTGGTTCACAGCGCGAGGAGAACTACCAAAAGCTCCTTTCACGCATTACCGAACTTGGCGTTCCCGAAAAGGATGTTTGGTGGTACCTTGATACCCGTAAGTTTGGAACAGCACCCCATAGCGGATTTGGACTTGGTTTTGAAAGGCTGGTGCTCTTTGTTACCGGCATGAGCAACATCAGGGATGTTATTCCATTTCCTAGAACCCCCAAAAACTGTGAATTTTAGAGTAAAATGCTAAAGCAGCGATTACAACAAAAACTTCTTCAGAAGTTATCTCCACAGCAAATACAGATGATTAAGCTGCTGGAGGTCCCTACCATGCTGCTTGAACAGCGAATTAAAAAGGAAATTGAAGAAAATCCGGTATTGGAGGAGGTTCATGATGCTGAAGAACCTGAAAACGATACCGAAGCATCGCTCGTAAACGACGATTCCGATACCGAAACCGACAAGAACGACGATGAGTTCACCCTTGAAGATTACCTTAACGACGAGGACATCCCCAACTACCGGCTAGTTGCCAGCAATGTGTCGAAGGATGATAAAAGGGAGGAAATCCCGTTCTCGGTGGGGGTAACATTTCAGGAGAGCCTAAAAAGCCAGCTGGGGTTAACAAGCCTTAACGACCGTGAGAAGCAGCTGGCTCTTTACCTGATTGGCAACATCGACGAGGACGGCTACCTGCGCAGGAAATTGTCGGCCATTGCCGATGATGTTGCCTTTGCCCTAGGCCTCGATACCAACGAGGACGAGCTGGAGAAAATTCTTTACGTTATTCAGGAGTTTGACCCACCGGGAGTTGGAGCCCGTGACCTCCAGGAGTGCCTGCTGCTCCAGCTCAGGGTAAAGGAAAATGGAAGCACCACTGCATCTACTGCATATAAAATTTTAAAGTACCATTTTGACGAATTTACCCGAAAGCATTATGATAAAATTGCGCAGAAGCTTTCACTCTCCGACGAACAGCTTCGCGATGCCATCAACGAAATACTTAAGCTAAACCCAAAACCCGGAGGAGGATTTAGCGATCCTTACAACCAGTCAATTCAGCAGGTTATCCCCGATTTTATCCTCGACTATGTTGACGGGGAATTTCAGCTTAACCTCAACTCCCGAAATGTTCCCGAGTTAAGAATCAGCCGCGAGTATTCCGACATGCTTGAATCGTATAGCTATAGCAAGGATAGCGCAACCAGCCAGGAGAAGGAGGCTGTGACTTTTGTAAGGCAAAAAATCGAATCGGCACGCTGGTTTATAGATGCCCTTAAGCAGCGGCAAAACACCCTGATGACCACGATGAGGGCAATACTTAACTACCAGCAGGAATTTTTTCGTGATGGGGACGAATCGAAGCTGAAACCCATGATTCTGAAAAATATTGCCGATGCCACCGGACTCGACATTTCCACAATATCACGAGTTGCCAACAGTAAGTATATCCAAACCCATTTCGGTATTTATCCCCTGAAATACTTTTTTAGCGAAGGCCTTATGAACGATGCGGGCGAAGAGGTTTCAACCCGAGAAATTAAGAAAATACTTCAGGAGTGCATCCTTAATGAGGATAAAGGCAATCCCCTCACCGACGAGGAGCTGATGGAGGCCTTAAAGCAAAAAGGATATCCCATTGCACGCCGGACAATTGCAAAGTACAGGGAACAGCTGGGCATTCCGGTTGCCCGACTAAGAAAACAACTTTAAACCTTAAACATGACTTTTAAACCCGACCGTTGGCTTTCCATTCTGCTCCACCCGCTTTTCATGATGTGCTACGCCTTCTTAACGCTGTACCTATCCGCATCATATATCTCATTTCTACCGGATTCATACAAAAGGTTACTCTTTATTGCCCTATTTTTAAATACTATCATTATCCCCATTTTCATTCTGATGCTGTTGAAACGCCTCGGGACGGTCAAAAGCATTGAACTTTTCCACCACCGCGAGCGGGTTTTTCCCATTGTCATGGTCATAATTCCTTACGTTTTTACGCTGTTGCTGCTTATCCGCCTTCAGGTTCCGGAAATCTTTATCAAAATTGTTCAGGGAGGCATTCTGGCCATGATTATTGCAGCAACCGTATCCTACTGGTGGAAAATAAGCCTTCACATGGTAGGTATTGGAGGCGTTACCGGATTCATAATTGCCGGGCTGATTCTCCACTACTTCACCTCCCTAAATCTGCTAGTTGTGGTTGTAGTTCTATCGGGTTTATTAGCCAGCGCCAGGCTGGTAAGAGGTGATCATTGTCCTTCACAGGTTTATACAGGCTACCTTACCGGATTGGCCTCTATTTTGCTGGTATTCTTGCTTTAATAGCCATGCCCGACGAGTAACCGATTTCGGGCACGGGTGTTATCCAAATTATAATATAGTTGCCTGATAAACAGTAAGTTATTATTTATGGTAAGCGGTTTGTAGTACAACTAATTATAAGCTCAATAAACCTGCTGCAAAGTAGATGGCTCGTAATAATTTCTTAAACATGCCGATCAGGTTTTATGGTGTTGAAGGTTCAGCATACCCAAAAATTATTCAACTTTGCCCTATGAATTTTAACACACAGAAAATCAGTCTTGTAGCAATAGATGGATAAATATTATTAATTTTTTTATGCCCATAGAGGTTTGCAAATTAGCAAAATAGCTCTACTTTCGTTATTCATTATAGAAATTTTCTAAGTTGCAAGCTTGTAGCATTTAAGTTTTCAACAATTTTAAGGCAAGATATTAACATTTTGACCTGGTGTTTCGTAAAAATTAACTAGTTGGCCTGCTGTTGATAATAGCAAACCGGTTAACCCATGCTAGGCCGGAAATGGCAGCTTATTTAATTAGCAACAAAACCAATAGTTCGTATGTGGGAGCGACTATCTTTATTGTTACATAATTTACACCCAAATCTCTACAGGATGAAAACTTTTACCAAGAACCAAACCCTACCCAAATGCTTATCGGCATTACTTTTTGTGCTGATGTTTACCAGCGGTATGGCATACTCGCAGTTTTCAGTTACGATAAAAACCCTCCCAGCAAGCGATCCCCCAACAGTTTGCCAGAACTCTTCGCTGCTGTTAAAAGCTTATCCCTCTGGAGGTATAACCCCCTATAACTCCTACACATGGAGTGGAGCTCCCTTTATTGTACCTGTTCCACCTAATGGAGAGATAGCAGTTTTAGTGCCTGATGAAACAACTACTCCCGGTATTTATACCATTTCATGCACTGTAAAAGATCACGTGGGCAACGAGGTTACAGGGTATATTGATATTACAGTTTACGAATCCCCAACTGCAAGCATTACAAATAACGGAACAACTACTTTTTGCCAGGGAGGCTCAGTTGAGCTGGAGGCATACAGCGAGGCGGGTTACTCCTTCCAATGGCGCAGGGATGATGCTGATATATCCGGAGCTACCTCATCAACCTATAACGCTACTGTATCAGGATCATACAACGTGGTGGTAACCAATGGAAATGGATGCGACAGCTACTCAAACTACATCAACGTAACGGTCAACCCTCTTCCGAGTGCCACAGCCTCCAACGACGGACCTGCCTGCTACAATGGTACCATCAACCTGACCTCAGGCCCCAATGGTATGGTTTCGTACAGCTGGACAAGCACATCAACAACCCCCTTTTCGTCAACCCTTCAGAACCCAAGCATAACCAACGTTACTCCCGATAACTCCGGCGATTACACCGTAACAGTTACTGATGCTAATGGGTGTGAGAACTCTGCCACAACAACCGTTTTGGTTTACGCCAACCTTAATGGCGGAACAGTTGGCTCCGACCAAACCATTTGCTATAACGGCGATCCGGCTTCATTCAGCAACATAGCCTCACCAAGCGGTGGGGATGGGGTTTGGACCTACGGCTGGGAGTACAAAGTTGGGGCAGGGCCATGGAACAGCATAAGTGGGGCAACCGGCCTAACGTACGACGTGCCTGCCGGATTGACGCAAACCACCCAGTACCGGCGGGTTGCAACCAACGGTTGTGGAACGGTTTACTCCAACACCATAACCGTTACTGTTTACGCTGATTTAAACGGTGGTTTGATAAGCTCCAGCCAGTCCATCTGCTACAACGGCGATCCCGCAGCATTTAGCAACGATGCCGCTGCTTCGGGTGGAGACGGTACCTTTACCTACTCATGGGAATCGAAGGTTGGTGCAGGTGCATGGACACCAATTCTCGGCGCAACAAGCTCGACCTATGATGTCCCTGCAGGGCTTACACAAACAACCCTGTACCGGCGTAAGGCAACCAATACCTGCGGAGTGGCTTACTCCAACGAACTAACGGTAACGGTATTTGGCGCATTAAGCGGTGGAGTTGTGGCTGCAGACCAGAGCATTTGCTACAGTGGCGATCCTGCTGCGTTTACCAATGTTACTTCGCCTGCCGGGGGAACAGGCGCATGGACCTACAGCTGGGAGTCGAAGGTTGGTGCTGGCGCATGGACCCCTATTGGCGGAGCCAGTGGTTTAACCTATGATGTTCCTGCCGGTTTAACTCAAACCACCATGTACAGGAGGGCAGCCACTAATGCTTGTGGAACAGTTTACTCCAACGTGCTAACAATTACCGTTTACGCACAAATGAACGGGGGCGTAATTTCCGGTAATCAATCGCTTTGCTATAATTCCGACCCAAGCCCAATAACCAGCACTACCAATCCATCGGGAGGTAACGGAACATGGTCGTACTCATGGGAGTATCAATCCAACTGTGCGGGGGTATGGCAGGCCATTTCGGGCGCAACAGCGCTTACCTACGACCCGCCGGCTGGCCAAACCGAAACCCGGTGCTACAGACGGGTTGCAACAAACAGCTGTGGAACAGTTTACTCCAACACCATTACCATTACCATTTATGCCGATATTAACGGAGGAACAATTGCTTCGGACCAAACTGTTTGCTATGGGGCTGACCCGGCTGCTTTTACCAGCAGCTCCGCTGCAAGCGGGGGTAATGGGGCTTTTACCTATTTTTGGGAAATGAATACCGGTTCGGGATGGTCTGCTATAACCGGTGAAAACGGGCTTACCTATAACCCACCGGCAGGCATTACCCAGACAACAACCTACCGCAGAGGCGCCACTAACAGCTGCGGAACCGGATATTCCAATACTCTTACCGTTACTGTTTCCAATGCCATAAATGGAGGACAAATAAGCACTCCTTCAGCAGTTTGCTACAATGGCGATCCTGCTGCTTTTACCAATGTGGCTTCACCATCGGGTGGAAGTGGAGTTTGGGTTTACTCCTGGGAGTATAAAGAAGGTGCTGGTCCATGGATTGCTATTCCCGGTGCCAACGGGCTGACATACGACATTCCTGCCGGACAAACCACCACTCGTACCTACCGGAGAGTAGCAACCAACGACTGCGGAACTGGTTACTCCAACGAGGTTACCATTACCGTTTACCCCAACACCGCTGCTGGTTCAATAACGGGGAATCAAACCCTCTGCTACAACAGCGACCCACTGGCTATTAACAGCGTAACCCTACCTACAGGAGGAGATGGAGTATGGACTTACACGTGGGAGTACCAGTCGAACTGCTCCGGTGCATGGCAGGTGATTTCGGGCGCAACCGGACAAACCTACGACCCGCCTGCTGGCCAAACCGAAACCCGGTGCTACCGGAGAGTGGAAACCAACACGTGCGGTGTGCTGTACTCCAATATAATTACCATTACAATTATCCCTGAAATTGCCAATAATACTATTTCTGCTAATCAAGCCATTTGTTTTGGGAGTGTTCCCGTACCGCTTACAGGCTCCCTACCAACCGGAGGTAGCGGCATATTCTCCTACCAATGGCAGAGCAGCACGGTAGGGGCAACAGGCCCGTTCAGCAATATTCCCGGGGCAACTTCTCAAAATTACTCACCTACGGCATTAAGCCAGAATACCTGGTACAGAAGAGTGGTAACATCCAGCTCATGCGTTAGCTTCAGCAATGTAGTTGCCATCACGGTTCTCCCATCGGTATCGAACAATACCATAGCCGCCGATCAAACAATATGCTATAATACCACTCCTGAACTGCTTACCGGCTCAATTCCAACGGGCGGGAATGGAACCTATAGCTACCAGTGGCAGAGCAGCACTACAGGTGCAGCTGGTCCATTCTTCGACATATCCGGTGCTAATGCAGAAAGCTATCAACCTGGAAGTCTAACTGCTGACACTTGGTTCCGCAGGGCGGTTAGCAGCGGACCCTGCACCGATTACTTCAGCAACGTGGTAAAGATCACCGTAAACGCAGAGTTTTCAGTTTCAGGATTTTCATCATCAAGTCCAACCTGTAATGGCTACTCCAATGGTAGCGCTACGGTTAATTTATCAGGAGGAGCTCCCCCATTCAGCTACAGCTGGAATACCACCCCAGAACAAACCACCCAAACGGCAACAGGGTTATCAGCAGGAGTTAGCTATTCCGTTACAATAACCGATAACTTAGGATGTGAGGCAGCTGGAAATGTAACCCTAACCCAACCTGATGCTATTGGGCTAGCCTCAAAAACGGTGACTCCGGTTACCGGTTGTAACGGCAACTCCAACGGTTCCATCGAAGCACTTGGAAGCGGCGGTACGCCCGACTATACCTACAGCCTATACGATGGGCCAAGCCTAATCGGCACCCAATCGCCATCCTATCCAACTCCAGCCAGCTTTGCCAGCCTGCCCGCTAGCACCTATACCCTTAGCATTACCGATGCCAACTCGTGTCCGGCATATACCGAGGATATTGTAATCAACGAACCCGATCCTATTATAATCACCGATGTTTCTACTGTTCCAATTTCATGTTTTGGCGCAGCCGATGGGGTTATTACAATAACAGCAAGCGGGGGAACAGGTAGCCTGGACTACTCCATAGATAATGGCGTTACTTTTCAAGCAAGTAATACATTTACTGTCGGCGGTGGGTATTACGATGTCGTGGTAAGCGATGCCAACGGCTGCACGGCAAGCTGGCCAGCTACCATTGAAATGGTGGAACCCAGTGAAATTTCATTCACCTACGAGGTTGCCGCTATCTCAAGTTGTTATGGCGACCACACGGGGGAAATTCTGATAAGCAATGTGGCGGGAGGTTCTGGGACAGGCTACGAGTTTTCAATATACGTACCTGAGGTTTGGGGTTCCGACCCCCATTTTACCGGACTACCTGGAGGTCCAGCCAATCCATACTACATAAAAGTTCGCGATTCTCATGGGTGTATCTCCGTGGCTAATAATGGTAACCCTATTTACATTAGCCAGCCCACACCCATTGCCTTTACCGTTAACACAACCGATGTAACCGGTTGCTGGTACAACACCAATGGTAAAATATGGGTAACCGGCGTATCCGGAGGTACAGGCTCTAAAACAGTTTCCATTGACGGCATCTCCTACTTCCCCACAACTCATACATTTAATGTAGGGGTTGGCTCCTATACCGTTTACGTGAAGGATTCAAAAGGATGTATAGTAACTAAACCTGCTGTAATCTTAGGCCCTCCAGAGATTGTTATTGACAACCTGACCGTTACCGATGCCTCATGCTTTGGTGCTGCCGACGGCGAGGTTTCAGCAATAGCCAGTGGTGGAACGGGGACGCTAGAGTACTCCATTGATGGCATTACCTACCAGGCTACCGGTGACTTTTCGGGATTAACAGCAGACACCTACACGCTTTACGTTAGGGATGCGAATGGGTGTGTGCTTACCCAGGAATTTACCGTTGGACAGCCCGATGCCCTATACTTTACCACAAGGGTTAAGACCGACATATCGTGCTTTGGGGCAAATGATGGAACTATTACGCTGGAAGTTGCAGGGGGAACACCACCTTATAATTACAGTATTACCGGCGGTGCTCCATTTGGAAATGCAACTGGTTTATTCACAGGACTTTCGGCTAACACCTATATACCAGCCGTTTTGGATGCCAACGGTTGCTCTGTTATTGGAATGAGCCTCACAATTGTTGAGCCGGCACTCTTGGCAATTAGCTCGCAAACATCTACCAATATAACCTGTTTTGGTGCAAATGATGGCACAATTACCGTTGAGGCAACAGGTGGAACTGCACCGTTGACCTTCAGCTTGCTTGATGCCAGCCTAATCGTTATTGCTACAAATGAAACAGGATTATTTACCAATCTAGCTCCCGGAACATACACCGTTGAAGTTAACGATGCCAACAGTTGTGGCCCGGTTTCTGCAGGTCCATTTATCATCACTGAGCCTTCCCAACTGACGTTTACCTACTCCGTAGTTGACCTGGTTTGCAACGGAGATGCCAACGGCCAAATCACCATTAACGCCTCGGGTGGCACACCTCCCTATGATTACTCGTATGATGGCGGGCTCAACTTTGAGGTGAACAACGTAAAGAATGGACTTAGCGGTGGTGATTATACAGTGGTGGTTCGCGATGCCAAGGGCTGCACCGATACACAGGTGGTGTCGGTTTACGAACCTGCCCCCATTATACTATCACTTGCAACATCCAATATTTCGTGTGGAGGTCTTACTGATGGAAGTATCGATGCTTCGGCAACTGGAGGCACACTGCCCTATCAGTATAGAATTGACGGAGGAGCATGGCAACCAACGGGAAGCTTCACAGGTTTATCCGCAAGCACCTACCTGGTTGAGGTAATAGATGCCAGTGGTTGCATTACCGGTGAAAATGCTACCATTACCGAGCCTCCTGCCATTGTGATAAGTTCTGTTACTCCAGTAAACCCAACCTGCACCACTACAGGAAGCATTACGGTAACAGCCAGCGGAGGAACAGGAATTCTGACCTATACGCTTATGCCCGATAACGTAAGCAATACATCAGGACTTTTTATGGGTCTAGGTGCTGGAACATATACCGTTGATGTAACCGATGCCAATGGCTGCGGGCCTGTTTCCACTGCACCAATCACCCTTACCTCTCCATCTACCATATCCATTGACAATGTTATAGTTACCCATGTTACCGGTTGCTACGGCGATACCAATGGTTCTCTGGAAATTATTGCCTCCGGGGGAACCCCACCACTGGTGTACTCCATTGACGGCGGAGCAACCTACCACCCCTCCAACATTTTCATCAACCTGCCGGCAAACGATTACAGCATCGTGGTAAACGATGTGAATGGCTGCCTGCAATCAACCCTTAGAACCATTAACCAACCCGCTCAGATTACCATTGACAATGTTGTGGTGGTGCAGGAAAGCACACCAGGTGCAAACGATGGCGAAATCCATGTTACTGCTACCGGGGGAACCGGAGCCTTAACATACACCCTGCAACCCAATGGAATTTCAAATGGAACAGGCAATTTTACTGGCTTAGGCACTGGAACATACCATGTTGATGTAATGGATGCTAATGGCTGTATGGTTCAAACAGGCGACCTCATCATTAGCGGAGTTAATATCAACATAACCTCTAACAATGTAAGCTGCCATGGAGGTTCCGATGGGCTTATCACCATTACCATTACAGGAGGTTTCCCACCCTTTACTGTTGTGGGCAGTAGAATTGACATGACGCCGATTCCTGTTAACGATCTAGGCGGTGGAGTATTTTCAGCTGAGGGGTTATCGGCAGGTTCCTACCTCATAACCGTTACCGATAACGTTCCGCATACCTTCCCCACCTATCAAATTGATATACTAGAGCCCGATTCGCTTATTGCCACATTCGTCAGCTTACAAAATCCTCAATGCCACGGTGGAGCTGATGGTAGCGTTCTGTTTAACATTACCGGCGGAACTCCTGTTTATACGATTACCTGGGATGGTGGAACTTCGGTGGGTACAACAGCTACCCCGGTTACAGCCGGGTACCACGAATTTACCATAACCGACCAGCATGGTTGTTCAACTGTTGTTTCGGATGTACCCGAGCTGGTTGAGCCAAATCCAATTCAGCTGGTAGAGCAAACGCAGTTTGATCCCACCTGCCATGGCGAAGCAATAGGTATTATTAGCGTTACGGCTACCGGTGGCACGGGCACATTAACCTACAACCTTTCCGGAACAGCTACCCTTTCGAATACTACCGGAGTTTTTGAAAACCTGTTTGCCGGCGTTTATGACCTTAGCGTTACGGATGACAACGGGTGTCCCGACAACTTCGACCCACCTGTTAGGTTTACCCTGAACGAACCGCCACAAATTATTATCAGTGGCCTAACACCGGATGATTCGCTGATTTGTCCGAACGATCCATCGGGCTTTGTTAGAGTTCAGGTTAGCGGAGGTCAACCCGATTATACCTACCTCTGGTCGAATGGGCAAACTACGGTTGATCTTGATAGCGTAGTTGTTGGAGACTACACCATAACCGTTACTGATGCCCTGAACTGTAGGGTTTCACAAACCTTCACAGTCAGAGGAACACCAATGCTTGATCTTAATCCGGTTGTTATTGATACGGCGCTATGTAGAATAAAACCAACCGGTAATACCGGAAGAATAGACATCCGGAATTCCACAGGAGGTAATGGCCAGTTTGCTGACCTGGAATTTCAGTGGAATGATGCTAACGCAACCACCGGTCCTACTCTTCCCAAGGCGGGAGACCCAATGATTATTGGTGGAGGCATATACACAGTTACGGTTAAGGATACCAGCGGCTGTGTGTATTCCTTCGATTACGAGGTACCCATAAATCCCCGTTACAATTTCCTTACTAATGCTGGGAGCGATACCACCGTTTGCTATAGTAACCCTGTAATTCTTCATGGTTCGGTTATATCTGGAAATGAAGGGGGAACGGTAGATACCACCTTCGACTTCTCCTACGAGTGGCGTAAATTCCCCGATATTGATGGCGATCCAATTCATCGGGGTCAGGATTACCAGGTTAACCTTGTTGAAAGTTCATCATTCTTGCTTTGGGCTATAGAAAATAACTCTGGGTGTAAGGACTCTACCCGAATAAACCTCAACGTGCTCCCCAAAATTGGGCTTGAGGTTCCCCTTTACATTTCGGCTGTTCAGGATACCATCATCTCAATTCTTATGGGTAAGGAGGTTAACCTTGACGTTATTACACGCAGCGTAGAGTACGCCACGGAGTTTCAATGGAAGCCTGCCGAAATGTTCAATCCGCCGGACAGCTGGAATAGCTCGGTTTTATTTAATGATGAAATTGAGAAGCAGCTACCACTCTATAGATTTGATACCATTATTGACCCGATATCCAAGCGACCAACCAGGTTCATCCTGGTTGACGTGATTGCCACCACCGAGATGGGTTGCACCGATTCCCTGCGGCTTTACACAAAGGTGGTTGAAAGTCTGGGTTTTGCCAACGTATTCTCGCCAAACGGAGATGGGATAAACGATGTTTGGGGTGTTCCCAAGGATTACCTGTTCCCCGATTTATCCATAGAGATTTTCAACCGGTGGGGGTCGTTGGTTTGGTCGGCTACCGGCGATAAGGCGGCCAAGGGATGGAATGGTAGAACAAGCAATGGCAACGAGCTGCCCATTGGAACCTACTACTACATAGTAAAGTTCAACGTTCAGGCTCAGGGAGCCAGCTGGAAACCCATTACAGGTTCTGTTACAATTGTGAAGTAAAGGCTGTAATGTTTAGGATACAATTTTTATATCCTATGAGTTTATAGTTAATGGCTCAAAAGAATTAAAGGAATTGTACAAAGGCATTTTAGGATAGGGTTTAAATTAAAAATATTTTTTGTAGCAGCTATCAAAGTACCGGTATATAAGTTTAAACGCATGAAAACAACACGTACAGCAGCTTACCTTGTTTACCCGCTAGTTACTGTTATTATGCTGGGAATGGCGGGTCAGGTAAATTCGCAGCAAATACCCCATTACTCCCAGTATATGTTCAATAACTACCTGACCAACCCGGCAGTGGCTGGGACATTAAACCACTACCAGATGAGGTTGAACAACCGGTATCAATGGGTTGGGCTCAACGATGCACCCTACACGGTTAACATGAGTTTTTACGGTCCATTTACCAAGCACGATATGGGCTGGGGTGGTTACTTTTCGAATGATGTTACCGGGCCTACAAGTCGGACAAGCATAATGGGAACCTATGCCTACAACATGCAGGTAAGCCAGTCGGGAATGAGAATTTCCGGTGGAATTTCATTCGGCATGATGATTTATAAGCTCGACGGCTCAAAGCTCACCCTGGGAGAAGAGCCAGATCCGATGTATGATCCGGCCATTATTCAAGCTACAAAATCTGTTTTTACACCCGATGCCTCTGTAGGATTTTACCTTTACAGCACCTCATTTAACGTTGGTCTGTCGGCACACCAGCTTTTTGGTCAAAAGTTGAAGTTTTACCCCGAGCCCATCGGTGTTAACCGCCTAAAGCAGCATATCATGCTTAGCGGGGGTTACTGGGTAAACCTCAACAGGTACATGGAGCTGGAAACATCGGCCATAATCAAGTACATGTTTGCCAGTCCCATGCAGTTTGAACTAAACGGGAAAATCAGCTACCGGCAGAAAGAATACCAATTTTGGGGAGGCCTTTCGCTTCGCTGGAAGGACGCCGTATCAGCCCTTGTTGGCATTAACTGGAACAGGAAGTTTATGTTCGGTTACTCGTTCGACTGGAGCCTTCTGGGCATTAGCAAGTACAACTCCGGATCTCACGAAATTATGCTTGGCTACATGTTTGATAAAATTAAGTAGCGGGAATGCATGTAGGATATGTTTGCCGGACACCGTTGTCCGGTTTTTTCATTTTCACCTAAATTGAAGTAGATTTGCAGCTGTAAATTATGTAGAATGAGGAAAATGGTAATTTGGCTGGTAGGATTGCCGGCTGTGGTTATAGCTTGCCTGTCATGTGGAAATTCCGGAATTATTCCTGAGAATGACATGGTTAAAATCCTTTCAAAGATTTACATTACCGATGGCATAACTTTTCTTCCCGAAAAGCATACTCTTTTTGGTAGGGACACCATTGCCTACTACGAGCCCATCATCGAATCGTATGGCTATACAACACAAGAGTTTGACAGCTCAATGAAGTACTACGCCTACCACACCGAAAAGCTGGATGAGATATTTGACAGGGTTATTATGGAGCTATCCAAAATGGAAGAACAAGCTAGTATCAACCCTAAAAATTTAGAGGAAGACCAAAACACCCCTACGGATACTTCTGAAAATCTTTGGCCTCATAAAACATTCTGGAACATGGCTGTTGATTATGGTCAAAACCGCTCCCTAGGCTTCGATATTCCTGTTAAAGGGCTTGGTGATTACACTCTTTCTTTTGAAGCCCAGCTGTTTCCCGACGACTCTTCTGTTGAGTGCCGCATGAATGCGTTTTGGTTTATAGCCGATAATGTTCAACGGGATTATCGTGATGTGGCTAAAGTCCAGCTCTACCCTAAGGATGGAGTGGTTCACCACTATTCCTTTACGTTTAGCTGCACCGATAGCCAGTACACGCATCTTAAAGGCTGGCTCTATGATAATGCCAATAAGAATCAAAACTTTAACCGGCATGCAGTTTTCAACAATATAAAGGTTACCTACAAGCCCGCACCAAAGAGCCCGGTGCGTAATTTAAAGGATAAAAAACCTATAAAGGCCTTTCGAAAGCCCATTCCGGTTCAACAGTAACATGCACAGGTTTTCTGCAAACTATATTTTCCCCGTCAGCCAGCCACCAATTCGAAACGGAGTTGTTGAGGTGGATGACGATGGTGTTATTATGAGAGTTTTTCATCCTGGAAATTCTCCAAAGGAAATTCATTCCACGGAGTTTTACAACGGGGTAATTGTTCCGGGTTTTGTAAATGCCCACTGCCATTTGGAACTCTCGCATCTTCGTGGTAAGATACCCAAGAACTTGGGCATTGCGGGTTTTATTAAGGCCATAACCGAGCAAAGAGGAACGGATGAAGAGGTTCAAAACCATGGTGAGTTGGTTGAACGGGCGATAGCGGGAGCTATTCACGAAATGGAACAAACCGGAACTGTTGCCGTTGGCGATATATCAAACTCCGCCGACACCCTCCTGGCTAAACTTCAATCGGATATATACTTCCACAACTTTATTGAAGTATTTGGGTTAAACCCCAACGAAGCCCAATCTATATTTGAAGGTTACTTGGAAGTTTACGAAGTGTTTAAGCAAAAATTTTGTGGTTCTACCTCGTTAACCCCCCATTCGCCCTACTCAATTTCACAACCTTTATGGGAGAAGATTTCAGAATTTATCGGGAAAAGTAAAGAGCTGGTTAGCATTCACTATGCCGAAAGCGCTGCCGAATACCAGTTCCTTCAAGACGGGACTGGTCCCCTCAGCGACAGGTACCAGTCGGCAGGAATTCCTTTTTGTAAGCCCCAAGGGCTAACTCCCCGTGGAGTTGTGTCCCGCTATGTTAATCGGGACTGCAAGGTGATGCTTATTCACAATACCTTTGCTCCAGCTGAGGAGCTTAGCTGGCTTGCTGCTATATACCCACAAACAACAGTAGTTACGTGTCCTGAATCGAACCTGCTAATTGAAGGGAAACTACCCAACCTCCCCGAATTCGAAACCAGCGGCCTCAACATTGCCATTGGCACGGACAGCTTGGCTTCATCATCTTCGCTTTCCATGCTTAGCCAGATCAATATCATCCTTCAGCACTTCCCACAGCTTACTTTCTCAAATGTTTTGCAATGGGCTACCCTTAACGGAGCCGAAGCACTGGGTATTTCGAGCACATACGGAAGCCTTGAGCCGGGTAAAAAGCCCGGGTTGGTTCTCATAACAGGTTTTGATTTTCGAAATATGTGTGCTACCCCCCAAAGCCTTGCCAAAAGGTTGATTTAGCCCATGTGGTTGGTGAAAGGATAAGTTTATACACTGCTTGCTACCCAAAAGTATGGGGGCAGGATTCAACCCCTTATGAGAAGATTTTACGCTTAATAGCTTTTCGTTTGTAGCTTACGTGGGTTGATAGCGGAACCTTCTCTACGATTATGTTCGTGCTGTCTAGTCCAAGCGACTTAACCTCGCTGATGCCCAGCCTGCGGAATATCGAGTAAAGCACCATCATAAACTTTTCGAAGGGTGAAAAATCGATGTCGTAGTTTGGAACACGGTCAATCATGATGAAGAGAAAGTCTGCTGTTATGTTATACTTCCTTAGCGATTTATAATGGCTAACCAGGTCTATCTCCTTTAGCGCAGTCATTTCTTCGAGGACCTGGTGAAAGTAAAGGTTAACTCTTGGCTCAATTTTAAAACCCAGCCTGAAATCTATCCTTCTGATAATTCCAGGCACCATTTCCGTAACCTCGTATGCAAAAGTATCAGGTTCGTCGAGCTTGTCAACATGTAAAAACCAGTAGGTGTCGGCACGCTTAGGTTGCTTGTTCAGAATGGAGTAAATAATTTTTGATTCGATTTCATCTGGGTTGTTAGCACGGGTCATATACACCAAATTTGTTGCGTATTTAGGAACCTCTTTATCCTTACTCAGGTCGCAAATTATAGGTAGGTACTCGTTGATACTAGTGAAGGTGATATGGCGATTTCTGATTTTACGGGCGTTATACCAGCCGTATTTTACGATGAAGAAAAGGCTGGCAAGGGTTAGCGTCAACCAGCCTCCGTGCTTAAACTTCAGGAGGTTTGCATACAGGAATACCCCTTCAATCAAAAGGAATGACAGGCTGAATAAGGTAATCAGGACTGGGTTTACCTTCTTCGACATCAGGTAGAAAGCAACCAGAATGGTTGTGGAAATCAGCGTAAGGTTAACCGATAGTCCGTAGGCAGCTTCCATATTGGACGATTCCTGAAAAAAGAGCACCACGAAGATTACCCCGAGAAACAGAAACCAGTTTACCGAGGGAATGTATATCTGTCCCTTAATATTGGTAGGGTATTTTCTCTTGATGTTGGGCCATAGGTTTAGGGAGCTTGCAACGCTGATCAGGGTGAATGAACCGGATATTAAGGCCTGACTTGCAATAATGGCAGCTGCGGTTGCAAGAATAATACCTGGAAGCACGAACCATTGGGGCATAATCGAAAAAAATGGATTATTGCCGTTAAAACCATTTTTTAACAGGTAGGCACCTTGCCCCAGGTAGTTAAGAATTAAAGCCGACTTTACGAATATCCAGCTAATTTGAATGTTTTTCAACCCACAATGCCCCAAATCGGAGTAGAGCGCTTCTACCCCTGTTATACAAAGAAATACTGCACCCAATACCAGCATGGCCGATGGATGCTCTACAATTAATTGCAAGGCGTAGTAGGGATTAAACGCTTTAAACACCACGGGTAGCTGAACAATCTGATTTACTCCCAGTATCGCCAGCGTTAAAAACCATAGTGTCATTATGGGGCCAAATGAGCTACCGATTTTTTTAGTGCCAAACTGCTGGATAACAAAAAGTCCTGTAATTATGATGAGAACAATGGGAATAGTAGGAAGTTGCTTTTGAACGATTTGTAAACCTTCGATGGCCGATGTTACGGTAATTGCAGGTGTAATGATACCGTCAGCCAGGAGGGTGCTCCCCCCGATGATGGCAATAATATACGCCTTTGGCATCTTCCTCCTTACCAGCGCAAACAGGGAGTAGATGCCTCCCTCACCTTTGTTGTCGGCTCTAAGGGTGATCAGAACATACTTAACGGTGGTTTGAAGGGTTAGCGTCCAGATAATGCAGGACAACGCACCCAGTATGAAGTCGTTGTCTATGGTAGTTACGCTGCTGGCGATTGCCCGCATCACGTAAAGCGGGGAGGTGCCAATATCTCCATACACAATACCCATGGTTATGATTAGCCCGACAAAGCTTAATTTCGATATTTTCCCTGCCTTGTCATTTCTCATAAGTCAACCTTTAATTTTTATACCTAACATTTATACTATTGCTATCATAAAAATGTAATCCGGCGGTCAGCTTCACGTTGAACCTTAGAATTTCATCTACTCGCTAAATCTTGCAACCCAACGCTTTACTAGTGCACAAATATCAAGATTATTAGGGTTAATCATGATTTTATTTGGAGTAGCGATGACCTTTTGGGTATCTATCTATACTGATGGGTGAATTGCCAGGTTAAACCAGTACGGTTGTTTAAAGATTACAAGACTTTAACTGGTAAAACAGCCTCATTAACAACAGCATGAACTTATTTTAAGCTAAAATGGGTAATTTTTTGAACCCGCAAAAGTATAAAAGAAGGCCATAGGATGTCATCAATTTATAAACTTTTTATTAGAACAAATTTTTAAAGGTATAAGCCTGCTATAATGCTATTTATGAGATTACGCCCGATGAACTAAGACGGCTATTATTCCTGCACTGTTCCGGAAGCCATGACTTTAAGTTGTTGCCATGTTAGCTCATACCATTGGGGCAACCCATAACGGATTAATTCTACATTTGCCAGCCTATCTGACCTGTATTCCGGCGATTTACATTCAAATTTCCTTGTAAATTAGCTTTCAGCCAAATATCTTTGCAGGAGCAACACTCTTCTGATTCAGCCACCGATTGGAGTTGTTTTATGCTACGATTAAACCTATGTTTGATGGGTAATATAGAAGTTGTGGCGTGGTTGCGTGGCATTCTTGTTATTTATTAAACATATCACCAGTAGCATTGTTTACATCCTGATAATGTTTGAACAACGGTATGAACGGGGAACAGGATAAAATTTTGCATGAGGTTACAGGTTCGGAATACAAGTACGGTTTTGTAACCCAAATCGACACTGAAACTATCCCTCGAGGGCTCAGCGAGGAGGTGGTGAGGATGATTTCGTCCAAAAAAGGTGAACCCGACTGGATGCTGGAGTTTCGCTTAAAAGCATTTCGCCACTGGCAAACCATGGAAATGCCCACATGGGCTCATTTAACAATACCCCCCATTGACTACCAGGATATAATTTTCTATGCTGCTCCGCGAAAACGAAATGCTTCAACCGGAGGGGGCGGGGAAATTGACCCTGAGCTAAAGGCAACTTTCGACAAGCTAGGCATTCCCCTTGAGGAGCAACAAATGCTTTCAGGAGTTGCTGTTGATGCAGTTATGGACAGCACTTCGGTGAAGACGACATTTCGGGATACTTTAGCCGAGCATGGCATTATTTTTTGTTCAATGAGCGAAGCCATTCGCGAGCATCCCGACTTGGTGCGTAAATACCTGGCCTCTGTTGTTCCCTCCACCGACAACTTTTTTGCCTCCCTCAACTCTGCCGTCTTCAGCGATGGTTCGTTTTGCTATATTCCTAAGGGAGTGCGTTGCCCCATGGAGCTAAGCACCTACTTTAGAATAAATGCTGCCAATACCGGACAGTTTGAGCGCACCTTGATAGTTGCCGACGACGATAGCTACGTTTCCTACCTTGAGGGGTGCACTGCCCCCATGCGCGACGAAAACCAGCTTCATGCAGCAGTGGTAGAAATTGTTGCCCTGGAAAATGCCGAGGTGAAGTATTCCACTGTTCAGAACTGGTATCCAGGCGACAAAAACGGGAAGGGCGGTATATTCAACTTTGTAACCAAACGTGGCATTTGCAAGGGAAAAAACAGCAAGATTTCGTGGACACAGGTTGAAACAGGGTCGGCCATTACATGGAAGTATCCTAGCTGCATACTTATGGGCGACAACTCCTACGGTGAATTTTACTCCGTTGCTGTAACCAACCACCATCAGCAGGCCGACACGGGAACAAAAATGATACACATCGGCAAGAATACCCGTAGCCGAATCGTTTCAAAAGGAATTTCGTCAGGTGAGGGCAGCAATAGCTACCGTGGGCTGGTTAAGGTGCTTAAAGGGGCCGATAATGCGCGCAACTTCTCTCAGTGCGACTCCTTGCTAATTGGTGATAGGTGTGGTGCGCATACCTTTCCCTACATCGAAGTGGACAACCCAACCGCCATAGCCGAGCATGAAGCGACAACTTCAAAAATCGGTGAGGATCAGCTTTTTTACTGCAACCAGCGTGGAATTTCAACTGAGGATGCCGTTGGTCTAATTATTAACGGATATGCAAAGGAAGTGCTCAACAAGCTGCCTATGGAGTTTGCCGTTGAGGCTCAGAAGCTCCTACAGGTGAGCCTGGAGGGCAGCGTAGGTTAGAAACATTCGAAGAAAGGTGAAATGGTAAAGCTACTTGAATACTACCGGCTTAATCGCCCGTATAACCTACTCGTTTGGAATTGAAGGCCTCAGATATACCGGTTTACATGAATTTTGATGTGTAATTTTATGGTGGGTCAACACGGAAATATTAATTTGGAAACATATACATTAATCATCATAGTATGCTAATAGTCAACGATTTACATGCTAGAATAAACGATAAGGAAATATTAAAGGGTATAAACCTGGAGGTTAAAGCCGGAGAAGTTCACGCCATTATGGGTCCGAATGGCTCAGGCAAAAGCACTTTAGCTTCGGTGCTAACCGGCAGGGAGATGGTTGAGGTTACCCATGGGCAGGTTACCTTTAATGGAAAAAACCTTTTGGAGATGCCACCCGAAGTGCGTTCGCGCGAGGGGATTTTTCTCAGCTTTCAGTACCCGGTTGAAATACCCGGCGTTAGCATGGTAAACTTTATGAAGGCTGCAGTTAACGAGCAGCGCAAGTATAGAGGTCTTGAACCCCTTTCGGCAACCGATTTTCTTAAGCTGATGCGTGAGCGGAAGGAGCTGGTTGAAATTGACTCTGCCCTAACCAACCGTTCGGTAAACGAGGGTTTTTCCGGTGGAGAAAAGAAAAAAAACGAAATATTCCAAATGGCCATGCTGGAACCCAAGCTGGCTATACTTGATGAAACCGACTCGGGTTTGGATATCGACGCCCTGCGAATAGTAGCCAATGGGGTTAACAAGCTCAAAAGCCCGGATAATGCCGTAATTGTAATTACCCATTACCAGCGCTTGCTCGACTATATTGTACCTGATTTTGTCCACATACTCTACAACGGCCAAATTGTTAAAAGTGCCGGTAAGGAGCTGGCTCTTGAACTTGAGGAAAAAGGGTACGATTGGATTAAGAATGGCAACCTGAAGGGTTAAGTAAAAAGTTGAAACCATGAGTAAAACCGATACAGCTGGACTTTTGGATGACCTGGTTAGCCTCTACCTCGATAATCATGACCTTATTACTGGCGGTAGCTCGGATACCTTGAACAAACACCGTGAAGAGGCAATCCAGAACTTCAGGATTATTGGGCTGCCATCTGCAAAAAATGAAGACTACAAGTACTCCCGGGTTGAACCCCTCTTTCAGCATGAGTACGAGAAGTACTTTACTCCTAAGAAGATTTCGTTTAGAGTGGATGATATCTTCAGGTGCGACATTCCTGAGTTGGACACCCATTTAGCCATGGTGCTCAACGGATTTTACCTGCCAAGTAGCGGCCAACTTCAAAAGTTAGATAATGGCATCATTGTAGGAAGTTTAGCCCAGGCTGCTACGGATTTTCCTGAAATTGTTGCCAAACACTACAACGTTTATGCACAGTGCAACGCCGATGGCCTGGTTGCTCTTAACACCGCTTTTGCTCAGGATGGCATTTTTATTTACGTTCCAAAAGGTGCTGCAGAAGAAAAACCCATTCAGATAATTAACCTGCTGATGTCGGAGGAAAACCTCATGGTTAACTATCGTAACTTAATTATACTTGAAGAATCGAGCCATGCCAACATTCTGGTGTGCGACCATACGCTATCTTCCAAGCGCTACCTTTCCAACGTGGTAACCGAAATCTTTACGGGAGCCAACTCCACACTTGAGTATGTAAGGATGCAGAATGAACACAACAATAGCAGCCAGCTTTCCCACACCTTTATCAACCAGGAAGAAGGTTCAAGTGTAAAAACCAATACCCTAACCCTACACGGTGGTTTTATTCGTAACAACCTTCATATAGCCCTCAAAGGAGAGGGCGCTTCGGCGCAGGCTTTCGGACTTTACCTAACCGACCGCACGCAGCATACCGATAACTTTACCTTTATTGACCATGCAGTGCCCAACTGTAGCAGCTTTGAACATTACAAGGGCATTTTGGACGAACAGGCAACGGGGGCTTTCAACGGGAAAATTCTGGTTAGACCCAATGCCCAGAAAACACAGGCATATCAATCGAACAATAACTTACTGCTTACAGCTGATGCACGGATAAACAGCAAGCCACAACTTGAAATATATGCTGATGATGTGAAGTGCTCACACGGCGCAACGGTTGGTCAAATTGATGCTGACGCACTATTCTACATGCGCTCAAGAGGCATTGGTGAGCGGGATGCAAAGTTGATGCTCATGTTTGGATTTGCCCATGAAATTGTAGGGCAAATATCAATCCCTACTCTTAGAGACAGACTCGACGAGCTGGTGGATAAGCGCCTTCACGGCGAGTTATCGCGATGCCACACCTGTCCAATGCACTGCTGCTAGCTTGCGTATGCTTTGGCGATCTTATAGTACATTCATTTGGTGGTTTAACCTGGTGCATGCATCAATTGGGCAGGTTGAACCAGATTTTTAAACTAGATAGAATGGATACAGTTAAACAACAATCAGCCGATGGCCAGACTCAATCCCTGAACGTCGAAAAAATTCGACAGGATTTTCCAATACTTTCCCGTGAGGTTTACGGCAGGCCCCTAGTTTACCTCGACAATGCGGCAACCACGCAGAAACCTAAAGCTGTTTTGGATAGAGTCGCATACTTCTACAACCAAATTAACGGCAACATTCACCGTGGGGTGCATAGGCTGAGCGAGGAGTCAACCCAGGAGTACGAAAATGCCCGTGAGGTTGTAAGAAACTTCATTAATGCCCGTAAAACGTCAGAAGTTGTATTTACCTCGGGAACCACTGCCTCCATAAACCTGGCAGCCTACTCGTTTGGAGAGGTTTTTGTGCATAGTGGCGATGAGGTAGTGGTAAGCGAGATGGAACATCACTCCAACATCGTTCCATGGCAGCTGCTCTGTGAGCGTAAAGGGGCTTCACTTAAAATTTTGCCATTCCGGGACGACGGGCAGCTCTGCATAGACCAGCTCGAAGGGTTACTGACACCCAGAACCAAAATTATTGCAGTTACTCAGGTCTCCAACACCCTTGGAACTGTTAACCCTGTAAAGGAAATCGTACGAATAGCGCACAACCATGGTATTCCTGTTTTGGTTGATGGTGCACAGGGGGTGAAGCATGGAAATATTGACGTGCAGGACATAGATGCCGATTTTTATGCCTTTTCGGGGCATAAAATTTATGGGCCAACGGGTATAGGTGTTTTGTATGGCAAGGAAAATTGGCTCGAAAAGATGGTCCCCTGGCAGGGTGGCGGCGATATGATTAACCGCGTTACGTTTGCCAAAACCACTTTCAACGAGTTGCCCTTTAAATTTGAGGCGGGAACAGCGAACTATATTGGAGCCTCAGGCCTTGCCGCAGCGCTCGACTACTACACTAAAATAGGTGTTTCAGCGGCAACTGCCTACGAGTCAGATTTGATACAGTATGCAACCCGCAAACTTTCCGAAATAGGGGGGATTCGTATTTTCGGAACGGCACCCGACAAAGCGGCAATAATCTCGTTCCTGGTTGATAATGTTCACCCTTACGACACCGGAATGATACTTGACAAGTTGGGTGTTGCTGTGAGAACTGGCAACCACTGCACCCAGCCGGTAATTGATCACTACGGCATTGACGGTACAGTAAGGGCTTCACTTGCGTTTTACAACACTTATGATGAGGTTGACAGGCTGGTGGAAGCCGTGCAAAGAGTTAAGGAGATATTTGGCTAGCAGGCGGCCGAGCGGTATTTATGCTACCTGAAAAGCTTAACCTTAGCCTGTTAATTTTGTTTCTACCCTATAAATTGTGAAACTATGGAATCGAGAAACGAGCTGGCTATACAATCCGATATAGTAAAAGTCCTTAAAGGTGTTTTTGACCCCGAAATCCCTGTAAATATTTATGACTTAGGGCTAATCTACGAAGTTGATGTTGACTCAAATTCTAAAGTAACCATTACCATGACCCTTACTGCACCCAACTGCCCGCTTGCCGATGATGTGGTTGATGAGGTGCATGAGAAAGTATCTGCTATCGAGGGGGTTTCGGGGGTTGTGGTCAACCTTACCTTTGATCCGCCCTGGGATAAAAGCCGGATGAGCGACGAGGCCATGTTGGAGCTGGGATTTCTGTAAAATTAGAAGAAATCAGCTACACATCAACCTTGTCGAAGGATGTTCGTTTTGAGCTTACTTTTCGTTCTCCAGCTTTCTTAACAGGGAAATGTAGCTATCATCATCTTCTGAGGAGCCACCAAGCTTCGACAGATCCGATAGCGTAAAGTTTCCCGCAATGGCCAGCATTACCTCCTCATCCGAATTGGTTACGTGGAGTATGAAGTTGGAAAACTTGTCTCCTTTTGGGAGTGCGTAGAATGTTACCAACCCACCCTCATCGTTGGCTTGCATAACCTCCTTATACCCTTCGCGGGTAATTCCCCTTTCCAGCGTTTTGCCGAATTCTTCAACCTGCTGCTTGGCCACTAAAATTTTCAGGCTGCTGATTTTATTCGATAAATCCTGCAGCTCATTATCCTCCCTGTCTAGGGCTGCCACAAAGTTTAAAAATTCAGAACCAATGGCGACGGAGGTGTACCCGGGCTTTCCGGCATAGCGCTCAAATATTTCTTCGGCAATCCCCTGTGCTTCCAGCACTAAAGGGAAAACAAGAGTAACCAGTAAAATTGCTAACTGTTTCATGTGCATATTTTTAGTTGTTTTGATAAGTTACCAAACCATCCGCCACTAGCAATGTGTATATGCTAGCTGCCATTTTTAAGGATGGTTCATTTTGCTTTTAATTTCAACTATTAAATACGATAGTAAAGCCAAACTTGCTGCATGGCGAATTCTTTATTTTTTGGTTAAGAGGGGTAGTATTTCGGCATTTCCTTCTCCGGCTAAGCGATTATTTCTAACTTGCCCAATTATTTGAACTACCTTCGGATGACACTGAAAAGCCAAAATCGCGCCTACGTTTATGCCTCGTTGGTGGTTTTGTTCTGGGGAACGTCTGCTACAGCCTTCAAAATAGGGCTAAGTTATCTTTCCACTGTGCAGCTTCTATTCTGGTCATCCTTAGCGGCAACTACCATTCTCTTCCTGGTTCTGTGTTCCCAGCATAAGTTTAAGCAGCTGTCAGCAGCTACACCAGCTCAACTTGGAAGGTCTGTAATGCTGGGATTTCTTAACCCGTTTCTCTACTACCTTGTTCTTTTTAAAGCCTACAGCCTTTTGCCGGCCCAGGTAGCCCAACCCCTGAACTACATTTGGCCCATAGTGCTGGTGCTGCTGGCTGCAATTTTTTTGGGACAAAAGCTGCACTGGTACGACCTGCTGGCCCTGCTGGTAAGCTTTACCGGAGTTACGCTGATTTCATCACAGGGTAGCATAAATATTTTTTCACACAGCAACCCTCTTGGTGTGGTTTTGGCGCTATCCAGCTCTATTGTATGGGCTACTTTTTGGATTGTTAATATGCAAAAAAACGCTGGCGACGAGGTTGTAACACTATTTTTAAGCTTTGCATCTGCTTCAATTTTCTGCCTTATTGCTATGGTTACTCTTGGTGGCTTTGCCAAACCTCTGCCCTGGCAGGGAATTTTAGCCTCTGCCTACATAGGAGCTTTTGAAATGGGCATAACATTTGTGCTTTGGTTAAAAGCGCTAAACCTTGCTACCAGCACGGCAAAGTTGGGAAACTTTTCATATCTTGTGCCTTTTGTTGCTCTGATTTTTATAAGCTTAATACTAAACGAGAAGGTAATTTGGACCACTGTTGCGGGATTAATTTGTATTATTGGAGCAATTCTCTTCCAGCAGTATTTAGGCAGAAAACTCGATAATGAAGGGCAAAAACCTTAAGTAATATTAGCATGAGGTTAATCATAATTAATTCAGAAACGTTTTATGTGCTGTATGATAATGATGTGCAATCCCTAATAAATAGAATAACCCATGAATTGGCATAAAATTTTATCGCTGGCAGTTGTAGCAGCCATGATTTTATCATCGTGTGATAACGAAGATGAGCAGAAGGTGAACGTCAACCAGGAGGTTTATAATCTGATGGACGACATGTACTATTGGTACGACCAGATGCCAGAGGTTGATCCAAATGCCTACAAAGACCCTGTGGAGCTGGTGAATGCCTTACGAGTATATCCGCCCGATCGCTGGAGCTATGTTACAACTAAAGCCGAGTTTGATGCATACTACAACCAGGGTGCGTACGTGGGGTTTGGTTTTGGCTCGGGGTTTAGTGCGAATAACGAACTTTACATCACCTTTGTTTTTAAAAACTCCCCGCTTGCCGCTATGGGAATTGACAGGGGTTGGCAGATTATTTCTATTGATGGACAAACCCCAACTTCCGAAAACTTTTCTAGCCTGATAGGCCCATCCGAGGTAGGTGTATCGAAGAAATTCTTATTTAAATCTCCTGAAGGTAGCACCATGGAGCAGATTTTTACCAAGAGCCAGATTGAAATGAACTCCGTTTTGATGGATTCGGTTTATACCACCGGCACCTTCAGGGTAGGCTATTTTGTTTTAGAAAGCTTTATTGGCCCAACCGAAGCGGAGCTAACCGGTCTTTTCTCAAAATTCAAGGAGGAGGGCATTAACGAGCTGGTAGTTGACTTGAGGTACAACGGCGGTGGAGAGGTAGGTGTTGCCAAATACCTGGCAAGTCTTATTGCCGGCAGCAGCGCCTTTGGAAAAGTTTTCGGAACCTACTACCATAACGACAAGCACCAAGGCGATAACTCCTCCATAACTTTCACCTACGAGGACAATTCGATTCCCCTTAACCGGGTTGTTTTCATCACTACAAGCGGAACGGCTTCGGCCAGCGAGCTCGTGATTAACGGGCTTAAGCCTCATATTGAAGTATCGCTGGTTGGTTCAAAAACGCATGGCAAACCTGTTGGGATGTACTCGTTTGAGTTTAGAGACCCCAGCATTGACTGGGTTATTGTGCCTATATGCTTTTCTATCCGGAACTCAAATAACGAGGGCGATTATTTTGATGGGATTCCTGTAGATGTTTCCGCTGCCGATGATATTACCCATCCGTTTGGTAGTATGGACGAAGAAAGCCTGAATGCCGCTTTTACCCACCTTGGAGTAACTGCAAAAGGTTATACACGTAAAGCCGCTGTTGGCGTTCAACCATTTGTAGGCAAAGGACTACAAGGGGAAATTGGCGCATGGTAGGGTGTGCTAAACAAAACTACAGGCTATAAGCCAGGCTTTCGAACCAGTTTAACAGGTTTACGAGGTCTCCATTTTGGTATAAATGTTTGTTATGAGTAAAGTAAATTCATGACCAACTCCACACCAGCAGAGAAGATAATTCTTGGAATCGATCCGGGCACAAATATTCTTGGGTACGGAATTGTGAGGTGTAGCGGGAAAAACGACCTAAAGCTGGTTGTTCTTGGAGTTATTGAGCTTAAGAAGTACAAAGATCACTACCTGAAGTTGAAAGCCATTTACGACCGGGTACAGCAGCTGGCCGACCAGTACCTGCCCGACGAGGTGGCCATTGAAGCCCCTTTTTACGGTAAGAATGTTCAGAGTATGCTAAAGCTTGGCCGGGCGCAGGGGGTTGCCATGGCAGCTGTTCTTTCTCGCTCAATTCCAATTTTTGAGTACGCACCGCGAAAAATAAAGCAGGCTATAACCGGCTCGGGAAGCGCTTCGAAGGAGCAGGTGGCGGCCATGCTGAAATCCATTCTTGGGGAAAAGGATTTCTCGCAGGAGTACCTCGATGCTACCGATGGTTTGGCCGCTGCCGTATGCCACTTCTTTCAGGGTGCGACAGTCGGTGCTAGTCGAAAAGCATCAAGCTGGAGCGATTTTGTGCGCCAAAACCCGGGTAGGGTAAAATAAATGGAAGTTATGTCTGGCAAGCAGGTTGAATGAAAATTCATGTAGAAAACACTGAGTATTGCTACAATCGAGCCCTCTAATTACTCGGCAAATTTGTCTTCACACAATGTTACTGGCTTTTTTTGATAACGACAACAAGTTTTGCTTCACCATATATGAGAAATGACAAAATCAACAAGAACAAAATTGTAAACGACCCGGTTCATGGTTTTATCAGCATTAACTACCCGCTGATATTTGATATCATTGAGCACCCTTACTTTCAAAGGCTTAGAGGAATAAAGCAGCTTGGCCTAACCTACCTGGTTTATCCCGGGGCAAATCATAGCCGTTTACAGCATGCCCTTGGTGCGATGCACCTCCTCGATACGGCTATAGATACTCTTCGCAGCAAGGGGTTTGTGATTTCTGAGGAAGAGGCCGAGGCTGCATGTGCTGCCATTTTGCTTCACGATATTGGACATGGCCCATTTTCACACACCCTGGAAAACACAATTGTGCCCGGTGTCAGCCATGAATCTATAAGTCTAGCTTTTATCCGTAGCCTTAATGAGGAGTTTAACGGACGCCTTTCTCTAGCCCTGGAAATTTTTGAGGATCGGTATCACCGGAAATTCCTTCACCAGCTTATTTCGGGACAGCTCGACATGGACAGGATGGACTACCTGAAACGCGACAGCTTTTTTTCCGGGGTTGTTGAGGGTTCCATAAGCACGGAGCGAATTATAAAAATGCTCAACGTGGTGGACGACAACCTGGTAGTTGAAGCAAAAGGCATTTACTCCATCGAAAATTTTCTAATTGCCCGTAGGCTGATGTACTGGCAGGTTTACCTGCATAAAACGGTTGTTGCTGCCGAACAAACACTGGTTAAACTCCTACAAAGAGCTAAACAGCTGGTTAGAAGCGGGTTCCCGATGAACATATCAGCCCCTCTGCTGTACTTCTTTGCTCACGATGTTACCGGCGATGATTTTTTTACGCCCCAATCAAAGGCGCTTTCCTACTTTGCTATGCTGGATGATTCAGATATAATGGTTGCAGCAAAAGACTGGATGAACTGCTCCGACCCGGTGCTGGCCAAACTTTCCTCAATGATTATCAACCGAAGGTTACTCAGCATTGAGCTGGCAACTATTCCTTCAAGTAGCAGCCGTTTGGCTGAATTAAAGGGTTTGTTCTCCTCCGCTTTCCCCAACTTTACTGAATATACCGATTATTTTGTTTTTTCCGACTCTGTCGGTATTAGTGCCTATCAGCCAGGTGAGGAATCCATTCAAATACTACATAGCAATGGGCAGCTGGTTGACATCGCTGAGGCTTCTGACATCCTGAAATCCAACGCTTTATCAAACGAAACCAAAAAATATTTCACCTGTTTCCCTAAAGAACTCAGGGAAATTTTAAGATAAATAGCTAGCTTTGCGTTCAATTAATACATTCTTAACATGGAATTTACAGCGCAAGTCATAGCCAACTTCCTCGGAGGGGTAGTGGAAGGGAACCCCGAGGTAAAGGTTAGCACGGTTTCAAAAATTGAGGAGGGATCTCCTGGTTCACTAGCATTTTTGGCTAATCCAAAATATACTCCATATATTTACACTACCAATGCTTCCATTGTTCTGGTTAATGCTGACTTTGTAGCCGAGCAACCGGTTAAAGCCACCCTGGTGAGGGTTAAGAATGCCTATGAGGCATTTGCCTCCTTGCTTCAACTCTATGCTCAGCAAACAGAACCACAGCTTAGCGGTGTTGAAACACCTTCATTCATTCACCCTTCTGCAGCCTATGGGGATGATTTTTACCTGGGTGCGTTTGCCTACATTTCTGGCGATGTCAGAATCGGGAGCAGGGTTAAAATTTACCCTCAGGTATTTGTTGGTAAGGGGGTTATAATTGGTGATAATACAACCATTTACCCTGGTGCGGTGATTTACCATGAATGCACAATTGGGAGCAATTGTATTATCCATGCAGGAGCGGTAATTGGTGCCGACGGTTTTGGATTTGCCTCCCAGGAGGATGCTAACTACAAAAAAATACCGCAAATTGGCAACGTAGTCCTTGAGGATTATGTAGAAATTGGTGCAAATGCTACTGTTGACCGGGCAACAATGGGTTCTACCATTCTCCATAGGGGCGTTAAAATTGACGACCATGTTCATATTGCCCACAACGTGGAGGTTGGTGAAAATACTGTTATGGCAGCCCAATGCGGAGTGGCCGGATCGACTAAAATTGGGAAAAACTGCATGTTTGGTGGCCAGGTAGGAGCCAGCCCCCACATCAAAATAGCCGATGGTGTGATGGCCGGCGCACAGTCCGGTATTGCCGGCGACATTCGGAAACCCGGTACAATTATTTTGGGAAGCCCGGCATTTGATGTCTCCAAACAACGCCGGTCTATGGCTGTTTATAAGAATTTGCCTGACATGGCCAATAAGCTAAACGAAATGCAGCGCACCATTGAGGAGTTGAAGAAAAAATTATTATAATTATTGCTATAGCCGGTTTCTCTTTATATTTTTTGACTTATTAAAAAGAAACCTTGAATATGTAGAACCCCTGGAACCAGGGAATATGTTTAATTTGAAAACCTTTTTATGGCAGATAAACAACGCACAATAAGCCAGCCAGTTACCCTTACCGGAAAGGGGTTGCATACCGGTGTTGATGTTGAGGTTACTATTTGTCCGGCAGAGGTGAACACCGGTGTTAACTTTCAACGAACCGATTTGGAAGGACAACCCAAGATTGAAGCGGTTGCCGATAACGTTATTGACACCTCCAGGGGAACATCCATAGGCACCAAAAATGTAAAAGTCAACACCATAGAGCACATGGTTGCCGCTCTTTACGGCATGGGAATAGATAATGCCCTGGTAAAAGTGAATGGCCCCGAAATGCCAATTATGGATGGTAGCTCCAGGTTCTTTGTTGAGGCTATTGCTAGTGTTGGAACAGTTGAACAGGGTGCCATTCGTAACTACTTTACCATAAAGGAGAAAATGGTTTTCTCCGATGAAAAAAATGGTATCGAAATAGTTGCCTATCCCGACGACGGATTCAGCATCGACCTGATGGTTGACTACAACTCAAGGGTGCTGGGTCATCAGTACGCCAAAATGGGGAATATTGACGAGTTTGCCAGCCAAATAGCACCTTGCAGAACCTTCGTATTCTTTCACGAGCTCGAGGTGTTGCTAAAGCATAACCTTATTAAGGGTGGTGACCTGGAAAATGCCATTGTCATTATAGAGCATGAGGTTCCGCAGCCCGAGCTCGACAGAATTGCCGACCTCTTCAACAAACCACACGTAAAGGTTAAACCCGAGGGAATACTCAACAACCTTGACCTACATTTCGACAACGAACCTGCCCGCCACAAGCTTCTCGACATGGTGGGCGACTTGTCGCTGGTGGGTGTTCGCATCAAGGGAAAAATAATTGCCATTCGCACCGGACACTGGGCCAATACCGAATTTGCCAAAATACTGAGAAAGCAGTACAAAAAGGAGCTGCTCAAGCCCTCTGCACCCGAGTACAACCCCAATGTTCCTCCCCTTATGGATATTAATCAAATTAAAAAAACACTGCCACATCGTCCGCCATTCCTGCTGGTTGATAAAATAATTTCGATGAATGGAACCTCCGTTGTGGGTTTGAAGAATGTTACCATGAACGAGGCTTTTTTCACCGGACACTTTCCCCACGAACCCGTTATGCCCGGAGTTCTTCAGATTGAAGCAATGGCTCAGGTGGGTGGCATTCTGGTTCTTAACACTGTTCCCGACCCTGAAAACTACACCACCTACTTCTTAAAAATTGACCAGGTTCGTTTTAAACACAAGGTTGTTCCTGGTGATACTATAATTTTTCGCTTAACCTTGAATGAACCCATCCGTAGAGGGATTGCCAACATGACCGGTCAGGCATTCGTCGGTAACCAGCTGGTTATGGAGGGTGTGCTAATGGCTCAAATTATTAAAAATCCAAATTAATGGCACAACTTAATGCATACATTCATCCCGACGCTAAAATTGGTAAGGATGTTACCATTAGCCCGTTTAGCTACATAGCGGGAGATGTTATTATAGGTGAGGGAACCTGGATTGGTCCAAATGTTACCATAATGGATGGCGCCCGAATAGGCAAAAACTGCCGAATTTTTCCTGGAGCGGTAATTTCAGCCATCCCTCAGGATTTAAAGTTTAAAGGCGAGGTAACAACTGCCGAGATTGGCGATAACACCACCATGCGCGAATGCGTTACCATTAACAGGGGAACTGCTTCAAAGGGAAAAACCATTGTTGGGAGCAGCTGCCTGCTTATGGCATATTCACATGTAGCGCATGACTGCATACTGAAAAACAACATAATCCTCGGGAATGGAACACAGCTGGGCGGAGAGGTTGAGATTGACGATTTTGCCATAGTGAGCGCCCATTCATTGGTTCATCAGTTCGAAAAAATTGGTGCCCATGTTATCATCCAGGGCGGTTCGAAGGTTAACAAGGATATCCCCCCATACATAATTGCTGCACGGGAGCCTATAACCTTTGCCGGTATCAACCTGGTTGGGTTGCGTCGCAGAAGTTTTACCCATCAGCAAATCGCCGATATTCAGGAGATTTACCGTATAATCTACAATAAAGGGTTAAATGTTTCGCAGGCACTTGCCTTCATTATTGACAATATCCCGCAAACGGCCGAAAGAGATCTAATAGTTAACTTCATAAAGAATTCTAAACGAGGCGTTCTTAGGGAGTACACCGGTCCGGACCCTAACGAAGGAATTGACTAAATGATTTTTCCTCTACTACCGGGGTTTTTATACTGTTAGATTGAGGATAGGCTATATTTCGAAGCGTTTTATCTTTACTTACCCTTTTTGCCCCTCTTTAATTGTTTGCTGTTCTATGGTGCTTATTTATAACTTGGGAATCCGTATCTACCTGCTACTTATATGGTTGGTTTCACCAGTAAACCCAAAGGCAAAAAGTTGGCTGGCCGGACGAAGGGGGCTTCTCGATGAAGTTGAATTGCTGGCCCAAAATAATGACCCAAAAATTTGGGTTCACTGCTCATCGTTGGGTGAGTTTGAGCAAGGACGCCCATTAATAGAACGCATAAGGGAGAGTTATCCTACGCTAAAAGTTGTGCTTACCTTTTTTTCTCCATCGGGCTATAAAGTGAGGAAAAATTATAGCGGAGCCGACTACATTTTTTACCTTCCTCTCGATACAAAAAGGAACGCCAAAAGATTTGTCGAGGCTGTAAAACCAAAAATGGCCATTTTTGTTAAGTATGAGTTTTGGTACCACTTTCTCTCCGAGCTTCATGCCAGGGAAATTCCAACATACCTTATTTCGGCCAACTTTAGGGAAACCCAAATTTTTTTCAAGCCTTACGGGAGGTGGTACCGTAAATTTTTATCGCATTTTACCCATATTTTTGTTCAAAACCACCTTTCGCTAGAGCTGCTCAACTCCGTGGGTATTAAGGAGGTAACTGTTACCGGTGATACCCGTTTCGACAGGGTGTCGAGAGTTGCCTCTGAGTCAGCTACGATTCCCCTTCTCGATACCTTTTGCGATGGTGAAAAGGTAATTGTGGCCGGGAGTACCTGGCCCAAGGATGAAGAGCTACTCTTGAACTATCTATCCGCAAATGCCGATAGAGTTAAGATGATCATTGCTCCACATGAAATTAGCCCGAGCAGAGTGGGTTCAATAGTGAGCGCTTCAAAGGTTGAGGCCATTTGTTTTACCCGGCCCGAAGGAACTTCGCCAAAGCAGGCACGACTGTTGGTACTCGATACAATAGGCTTCCTCTCTTCAACCTACCGGTATGGCTGCCTGGCATATATTGGCGGTGGCTTTGGCGCTGGTATTCACAACACCCTGGAGGCAGCAGTTTTTGGCATACCAGTAGTATTTGGCCCCAATTACCTGAAATTTCAAGAAGCAATGGATTTAATTGCTTTAGGAGCGGGTTTTTCTATCAAATCGCAGGCTGAACTCAACGATTTGCTTGACAGGCTTCTAAATGACCCGACATTGCTTAGCCAAGCAGGCGAAAGTGCTGGTGCCTATGTAAAATCGGGTGTAGGCTCATCAGAAAAGATACTAAGTATCATCAGCAATAGATTAAACAAGATGCTGTAGATACTCTGGTTATTGCCGGAGGGAAAAGTGTTTAAAGTGATGGGTAAATGGACGCGACGAGACTAACACCCGACTTTTACCTACGCGATGTGCTACTGGTCGCCCCTGAGCTGGTTGGTAAGCGTATCTGCCGAATTTATGAGGATGGAACGAGTTCAAGTCATATAGTCACAGAAGTGGAGGCCTATAAGGGGATGAATGATTTGGCCTGTCATGCCAGCAAGGGGCGCACTCCCCGTAACGATGCCATGTTCCAACAAGGCGGGATACTCTACATCTATTTTGTCTATGGTATGCACTGGATGCTCAACGTGGTGGCATCGGTTGAGAATGAACCCGAGGCGGTATTGATTAGGGGAGTAGCAGGTTGTAGTGGACCCGGTCGAGTTAGCAGGTTGTTGAAAATTGACAGGAGCTTCTATGCTGAGAACTTAGGCAGCTCTCAAAGAATCTGGATTGAGGACTCTGGCCTTTTCCCTTCCATTTTAACCGCACCGCGTATTGGGGTTAACTATGCTGGTAGCTACTGGTCCAGCCGGCCATGGAGGTTCTACACCAACGATTATAGGTAATCCCTACGTTCTATATCACCCATTTTACCGGAAGCTATTTGGGAATAAGTGTCCTTCAACAGGCCATGGTAACCCGTGTTACTTTGCCATGATTTCAGCAATTTCGATATGAGTGCAGTGAAAAAAATTCCATTTAATTTTGGCACGAATTAATATTTTGTAGTACATTTGCACCGCTGAAATTAAAGCATTCCTCATTAGCTCAGTTGGTTAGAGCACCTGACTGTTAATCAGGGGGTCCTAGGTTCAAGTCCTAGATGAGGAGCCAGCCCCGATGCTTATCGGGGTTTTTTCTTTTAAAACCGGCAATATTTCTAACGCTTGCAGCTGAAGCGTGAACAACCGTATTTATAAGGCAACGAGTTGCATTTTTAAGGGTAAGAGATTTTGAAAATTATTAACTATTCGTTGGTATTCTTGACGAACCAATAGCTATCTTTGGTAGGCTTTGCAAGGGTAAAGCAGGTATGCTGCTTAAGAGACAATACCTCTCATAACGTATAATATGCCGAAAGTACTTGGGTTAGGGAATGCGCTGGTGGATATAATGACCCAGCTACCAAACGATGGATTGCTAGAGACGTTGAAGCTTCCAAAAGGCAGCATGCAGCTGGTTGATGAGGGTTTCATGCGAAAGGCAATTAGTTTTACCAGGGACATGCCCCAATCGCTCTCAGCGGGCGGCGGAGCAGCAAACACCATTCATGGACTTGCCAACATGGATGTGGCAACCTCGTTTATTGGCAAAATTGGAGACGATGTTTTTGGGAGAGCATTTAAAACAAGCATGGAGGAGGTCGGGATAAATCCTATCATGCTACAGGGCAAAGCCGAATCAGGGAGAACGCTGGCTTTGGTCAGCACTGATTCGGAGCGTACTTTTGCGGTGTACCTTGGAGCTGCCCTGGAGCTGACCGCAGTTGATTTAAAACCCGAAATGTTCGAAGGTTTTGACTACTTTCATGTTGAAGGCTACCTGGTTCAAAACCACGAAATGCTACTACGTGCTTTGGAGATTGCTTCTGCCAAAGGTCTTCAGATTTCGTTCGATTTGGCCAGCTATAACGTTGTTGAGGAGAACCGTGATTTTCTCAACGAGATAGTAAAAAAGTACGTAACCATTCTTTTTGCCAATGAGGATGAAGCCAAGGCCTTTACAGGCAAGAAGCCCAGGGAGGCAGTTGAAGTCTTGGCGGAAATTGTGCCCATAGCCGTGGTTAAGCTGGGCCCTTCAGGGTCGTACATAAAGCGAAATTCCGACTTCTACGAAGTGGGCATTATTGATGTTTCGAGTATAGATACAACCGGTGCGGGCGATTTATATGCATCCGGTTTTCTTTACGGGCTGATGAAAGGATTACCGCTTGATAAATGCGGGCAAATTGGCGCTATTCTGTCGGGGCATGTCATAGAGGTGCTTGGCCCCAAAATGGACGGGGAACGTTGGACTACCATAAGAAGAATGGTTGCAGAAGCGGAGACGTAATTAGCTAAACAAAAATGGATATGCTCAAACGCGCTAAAAAAGGAACTTTAATAAATAGTTCTTTTTTAGCTATGGGTGTACGGTCTTTTATAGATTTACATCATCTCGACAAGTGAGAGCAGGCCTACTGCCAGTCCGGCCTTACCGTCCCTGAAGCTAAAGAAAAGGTGGTAGGCTCCGGTTTTTGTGCACACCCAATCAATGGATGGATAATCCTTTCCGGTGCCTATTACGTAGGTGGTTGCAAGCATACGATTGTTGTCAAAAAGCTGTAGCACAACTTTTCCCTCATAGTCCTTTGAGTTGCAAACTGTGAAACGGTATTTCACATCTTTCTTTAAAAGAATGGGAATTCGCTGAACAGGTGGCGGATCGCCTGCATCCAGCTTAACCCTGAAGTCTTTAAGGTATTGTGCTTCTCCTGCAATCATTCCGCATATTTGAACCAACTCCTCTTCGGATTGAGCATTAGCGTTTCTTGCTGTAAATGCTAGACCCACCCAAATAATTGCAACCGCTAGTAATATCCTTTTCATGGCCAAAAAATTTCCTACAATTTAATGAGCGAATTTCTAAGGGTTTGAATACCTGAAATAATCTCCTTATAAGTTACATCATCCATATCAACCAGCTGCTTGTCCTTCTGAATAAAGGTAAGCTCCCCGTTAACTTCAATCATCTCGGGTTCTCCCAGCTCATAGGTAATTTTAACGTTATCAAACTGGTTCTTAAGTGGTTCGAGTTGAGCAATGAGTTTTGCCATGTTGGGGTCGTTGCTGTAAGCCTTAAGCAGTGCCAGAAGAAACCCCAAAACGGTTTTTTGCTCGCCAATGGTTTCGCGTATGCGGGGATGGTTACTGGTTTGCGCAACACGGGAAGTAAGGTAGGCGCCTTCGACCCATACCCCCGCAACAATAACCGCACTTAGCGTTGAACGGTTGGTTTCGCGAAGGTAGCTATCAATCCGGTTAAAACTTTGCTGGGAGATCAGGATGAGGGAGTCCAGGTTTTCTTTATTGGTTGCCAGTCTTTTAAGTGTTTCAAAATCGAAGAATTGACCCACCTGTATGTCGTCGGCAAAGCGTTTGATCACCGAGATGTAGTCAACCACAAACGATGTTTTCTCGTACATGTTGAGATAACCGAGATCGCAACCATAAATGCCCAGGGCTAAAGCTTTGTCGAAACTCGTATTAAACGACTCCTCCTGCTTTGTGCTGGCCATATAATCCTTGTTGAAAGGAATTTTCAGACCTTTAATCAAGGCAGCTGTTTCAACCGGCGACGATATGTTCTGCATCAGCTCGTCAACTATAGGCTTGCCCATGGGTAAAGGTGTATCCCATTTTAGCGAATCCGGGATTACCAGCTCCTCTCCCAGGTTGTCTTTATCTTTGTTGCACGATTTGCAAGAGGATAGGGCAATGCTAAGGGAACAAATGGCAACTATTACAATTGGAAACCTGCTTTTCATGTTGCGTTCCTGTTTAAGGGGAAATGTCGTAAATTTCAAAGTAAAGTTATGAAATTTTTGCTTTAAAAAAGCCTCGCACCTTAATTTTTGAAAATAATTCAATCAGCTTTTTAAGCGATTCGTAGTAGAGGGTAATGTACAGGATTATTGACATTATCCAGTTTACTATTATGTTGAACCAAAAGGTATCAAAATACATACCAAGAAAGTGTTTTCGTGGGGCAAGGAAGTGAGATCGGATGTCAAGAATATGTCTGGGGAGGGGATCTCGAAAAACCGGATCATACTGCTGCACCAGCTCATCGCCATACTGAAGAATCTTATTTTTCTCGAAAACCTTTGTGGCTAAATCCGAGATGCTCTCGTTGTGGTAGGCCATGCGCTTTGCCTGGTATAGCTTTTCGTTGGTATTTACAAGGTAGTTGATTATCCTGTCGCGTTTCTGATTTTGGGTTTGGTAGATGTCGCTGTAAAGCCTGTGGAGCGCATCAAGGTAGTCGATTAGGGCGTATGCGGTTTCCTCGTCAAATTGCTCGGGTGTAAGCTTTTGGGTGTAGGCAAAGGGTACCGAAGGAGCCGTAACGGTTGTTTCGGTTATCACGGCTTTACGAATAACGGCCAGCTTGTCCTTTAGGGCCTCCTGGTTGGCTTTGCTTTTTTCCTGCTGAAGCAGGTCCAAGGCATCGGTTGCTCTTTTCTCTAGCTCAGGTATGTAGTAGGTTACCTTGAAGTTTGCATTGCTAAGGTTTTTTTCTATTTCGTAGAAGTTCTTTTCAAACTCGTTGTCCTTGAACTGGTGAACAATAAGGGCTTCGTATCCCCATTTGGTAATCATAAGCTCGGCGATGACGGGAACCCTGTTGAAGCTGCCAATAGACCGGTTGAGCTTATCAAAGCTGAACATGGCGCCTGAAAGCACCATCATGGGGATCATCACCAGGGGTATTACTATGTAAATAGTTACAGCAGAGTTGAAGGTGGCCGAAATGTTCAACCCTAGCAGGTTAGCTGCTGCAGCCGTGGTGAATAGCACCAGCCAGTAATCGAAGTACATGTCCCTGATTTCGAGAATGCTGTTGGCGATTAGGATAAAGGTAGCGGATTGAATGGCTGATAGCAGGAATAAAATGGCGACCTTGGAGAGCAGGTAGCTCGACCGGCTAAGGTTGAGGAATGCCTCTCGCTTGAGTATTTTTCGGTCGCGGAAAATTTCTTCGGCGCTAACGGTAAGTCCAATGAACAACGCTACAATAAGAGCCATGAAGATGTAGATGGGAATATTCTCATTTTCCCTGAAGATGTAAATCTTAGAGTTGGGATCGGCAATGTAGCGCACCACGTAGGCCAGGATGAAGGCAAGAATTGGGGTCTCAAGCAGGTTAAGGATGATGTACTGGCTATTGCTAATTTTTGAACGCAGGTCGCGCATGGTGTAGATGGTGAACTGCTTAAAGCGCGAGGGGATGTTGAGGGTGCGTGGTGGTTCGACCTTTTCGTCGGGAATAACCGGAGGCTTGATGTTGCTGGCGAAATGTTCCTCCCATTTCTGGGGTGAAACCTTTCGTATGGGGGTGTAGCGGCCAAACTCATCAACCACTCTTGCCTCTATAATGTTGAATAGCAGCTCGGGGTTAACATTACCGCAAACCGGGCATTCTCCAACCTCGCTGTTTATTTGCATGTCGAGGCGTTTGAAATACATCACAGCTTCAACCGGATTGCCGTAGTAGATCATGTAGCCCCCGGTATCGAGGATGATCATGTTGTCGAACATTTTGTAAATGTCCGAAGAGGGTTGGTGGATGACCACGAAAATAAGTTTTCCTCTAAGGGTAAGTTCCCTCAGCAGGTCCATAACATTTTCCGAGTCGCGCGATGAAAGCCCCGAGGTGGGTTCATCCACAAACATGATTGAGGGTTCGCGGATTAGCTCCAGGGCAATGTTAAGCCGCTTTCGCTGCCCTCCCGAAATCATCTTGTTCAGGGGGGTGCCAACCTTTAAATTCTTTTGCTCGAGCAAGCCTAGGTTCGATAGGGTTTTATCAACCATGGCGATAAGCTCAGGTTCGGTCTTATCCTTAAAGCAAAGTTTTGCGTTGTAGTATAGATTTTCAAAAACTGTAAGCTCCTCAATTAGCAGGTCGTCCTGCGGGATAACGCCAATAACACCTTCGAGCATATTGCTACTGGCGTGTAGGTCGTAGCCGTTGATGTAAACATGGCCTGAAGTAGGCTTTTCGATGCCTGCCAGCACGTTAAGCAGAGTGGTTTTCCCGGCACCACTGGCGCCCATAATTCCTATCAGCTTACCATGACCCTCGCTGAAGCTGATGTTGTGCAGGCCAACGGTTCCGTTCTTGAAGGTGTAGCTTGCATTGTCCACCCTGTAGGATATTCTGATAGTAGTGGAGTCAGAAAGGAAGTGGGCCACCACGTCGGTGTAGTACACAGGCTTGCCCTTGGGCAGCTTCAGGGAGCTACCGCTTGCAAACAGGTAGATACGACGGTTGCTGATGGGTAGCCCGTTCAGGTAAATATCCTCATTCCCGGTATAGCGTAAAAAGTAAAGGTCCTCGCTTTTGATTTGAAGGATATAAATAAATCCGTCGAGAGCTTCGGTGGGGATATGCTTGCACTGTTCGCCCTTAAAAGGTCTGTCGTGAATGGTTAGTATGCTGGGTCGGTCTAACTCCTCGGGATTATTCCTTACTACAAAGTTTTCTATGTCGTTAATCTCTTCGTGCGAAAGTTTGAAAACTTCAGCAACGGTGTTAATAATGGCCATGCGTTGTTCGGTAAACTTACGGTCGGCATTGATAAGCTCGTAGAGGCGAACCAGAACAACTATTTTTTGTTTTTGGGTAAGAGTTTTGTTAATTTTCTTGCAGATGCCGAGGATGCGAACGGAATCCTTTACCGATGTGAGTTTAGGTTTTGACCTTTCCTCGTCGTCGGACCCTATCTCCTTGTCTAAAAGGCCTGCGTGCTCGTCGAAAAGCCTAAGGTATTCTGCTACCGCTTCGTCGTTAAGCTGCTGGGTGAGGAACGTTTCAACGTAGTCACGTTCCTTCATCTCAACACCCTCGTCCTGCTTTGCAATTATTGCAAAGAGCTGCATTAAGGCCCTAAGTATCTCCTCGCTCATCTTTTAGATCATCGGTAAATTGCAAACAGCCCCCAAAAGATATGCAGGCTTAAACGGAATCGGCATTGGCATAAATATGCAAGAAGTATGCTATGACAGTGTGTAGCTAACCTGTTCGAAAGGAACATCAACAATATCGGCATATTCTTCGCCTGCTTCCTGCATGTCCTCATCATCCTCCGGGAAGTACCATCTAACCAGCACGTCATGGCCAGCTTCGTGCATCTGCTCAAGTTTCATCAGCACGTCAAGAAGAAGCTTGGAGCTGGCGGTGTTGAAGTAAACCAGCTTAAAGGTGAATATGGTTTTTGGGTTGGGGGACGAAGCATAGCCATCGAGCCAAGATAGGACAGGGTCGTAGAAGGCGGTAACATCTTCGGGAAGTGAGCGACCGGAAATTTCAAAAATTTCGTTTTCGGCATCCAGTATAACGGTTGGGGTGTCGTCAGTACCCATTATTTTGATTGTTTCCATAGGTTTAGTATTTACTCAGTTCTCGAAATGGTTGATGTTAAAACGAAAAAATGGGTGTCCTCATCTATGGGCAGGAAATGGTAGTCGAGCTTCCGGCCTGTTTTACGGGCAATGTCAATAAATCCTAGCCCTGCTCCACCTTTTTCGGAGAGCCTTCCTTCCCTCATTTGGGTTTTGTAAAGTTCCTTAAGTCCTTCCTTGTCCAGATTGTTGATGTTGTCGAGGATTTGGGACAACTCCTCAATTTTGCTGTTCTCAATAATGTTCCCTGTGGTAACATGGTACTCGGCATCGCCCTTGCTGACCATAAAAATGCCGCGACCTGCAAAAAGGAAGTCATCCGAACCAAAGCTGTCGGCATGCTTGCTGATATTTTGAAGGCACTCCACCATCACATGGAATACCTTTTTCTGCACCGAGTTGGCCTCTTCCTCCTTGGCCATATTCGATTCTGTGAGGGAGGTAAAGGCTTTGGTTATTTGGTGGGTAATTTCACCCTCGTAAACCAGGGTGATTTCATGAGCTTTCATGGACTTGTAGAAGTCGTAAACAAACTCAAGAAACCCTTTGACATTTTTAGTATCCATAGCCCGTAAAATTATATAATTTACTATCAAATAGCAATGTTAGAATTCGATTCCAATTAAAAGAATATCATCAACTTGCTTTAAATCACCCTTGTATGTATCAAAATCCTGAGAGAAAACCTTGGCCATATCCTGAATGGGGGTTTGTGGGTTGCTGGTTATCAGCTCCCTGATTCTCTGCGAGCTGTACTTCCGCTTGTCTGGTCCACCAACCTGGTCAACTATTCCGTCGGAAAAGAAGAATATCCTATCGCCCGGCTGAATTTGGATGAGGTGGTTTACGAAATCCTCTTCAGCCTTTTTGGGGTGAGGAATCCCACCTATAGCTTTTCGGTTGCCCTTGTACTCAATTAGCTCCCCGTTTCGCATTAGGTAGAGTGGGCGATGGGCTCCAGAATACTGTAGCTCCTTGGTTTTAGGGTTGATTTTGCAGAATGCGATGTCCATACCATCTCGGGCATCAGCATCGGGGCGATCCTGTTTCAGAGTTTTACGAACACCATAGTGAAGTCGGTCAAGAATTTCGCCGGCGGTGTAGGACGAGTCGTGGTCCACCACGTTATTCAGCGTAAAGTATCCGATGAAGGAGAGAAGAGCTCCGGGAACCCCATGCCCTGTGCAGTCCACGGCGGCAATGTATATGTAGTCATCCTTGGTAAAGAACCATGGAAAATCGCCACTTACCACATCGCGGGGGTGGTAGTAAATGAAAGACTTGGGAAGGTACTGCCTGATAATCCTGTTGTTTGGCAGTATGGAGGTTTGAATGCGTTGTGCGTAGTTTATGCTTTCGGTAATCTTACGATTCTTATCGTGGATCTCCATCTGGATGCGCTTGGCCTCGGTGATGTCGTGGCCAACAAAGAGAATGGTTTCCAGCTCGTTCTCGTTGAACTCTGGAATTGCAGCGATGTGCATAATGGTTTCGCCCATTTGGGAGGCAAAAGTGATTTCGGCCTCCACCTTCTCCTTATTTACCTTTATATTTTTAATGGCATCCTTGATAAATCCTGAGAGGGTAGGGCTAATATCCAGGGCGGTAAGGGTCTGGTTAACCAGGTCCCTGTAGCTTATACCCAGGTACTGCTCCACCATGGGGTTGGCATAGAAAAACTGGCCTTGCGTGTTGATGCGCATGATGATATCGGGGGAGTTTTCGGAGAGCGACTGCATCTTGCTACGCATTCGCTCCTCCTTTTCAGCTCTTTTTCGCTCGGTAATATCCCTGGAGTTGATGATGATGCCACCAATAGCTGGATCGTCGAGCAGGTTGCGCCCGGTAACCTCCAGAAAAATTTTCTCCCCATCCTTTTTCATAAAGGTGTACTGGATGGTGATGGCGATGTGGGGATTTTCGATAAGCTGCTGAAACATTTCGTTGAAATCGCTTTCCCCCTTACGGGTTAGCCGGTCGAAGTCCTTACCGCTCATCATTTCTTGTGGGGAGTACCCGAGTATTTTTGTAACCGATGGGCTTATATAGGTCAGCTTTTTTTCGCTGTTGTAGATGGAAATGATTTCGGAGGCATTCTCGAGCAGGGAGTGCAACCGTTTTTGGGCGTTTTCAACCTCTTTTATTTTAGCTTCAAGCTGTTGGTTCGATTTTTCGAGTTCATCGTGCGTTGCACGCATCTCCTCGGCATTTTGTCGAAGTTCCTCCTCGTTTTCCCGAAGCTCTTGGGTCATTTGCTGAGCTTCCTGGAGCAACCGTTCTGTTTTTTGATTAATACGAAGGTTGAAGATTGTTCGGGCAATTATTTCTCCAACTTCCTTGAGGAATTGGATGGTGAGTTCGGGTATCTCATTTTCGAGGGATGCAAATTCCAGAACGCCTTCAAGTTTCTCATCGGTTATAAGTGGAATTAAAAGAAGGCTCTTGGGCTTTTTATCGCCCAGGATACCCGAGGTAATTGTAATGTAATCGTCAGGAATTTCGGTGCGGTAAATAAAATCCTTTTCGTAGGCGCATTCCCCAATAAGCCCTTGTCCGATACGGAATTCCTGATTGATGTACTTACGCCGGTTATAGGCGTAAGTGGTCATGTTGATGAGGAGTTGTTTTTCCTCATCATAAATGTAGAGGGCTCCCTGAATTATGTTAATGTACTTGATGAGCTTAACCAGCACATCGTAGGATAGCTCGTCAATGTTGTGGTGAAGGCGGAGGATGTAGGAAATTTCTTCTTTCCCCTTGGCAATCCAGCTACGCTCCCATTCCTTCTTTTGGTTGGTAAGGAGGTTGTCGCGCATGATAAGCAGCGACTTGCCCAAAATATCGTCTTCGCTGGCAACTTCAAATGGTGCGTTGTAGTTGCCCTCTCCGATTTTTTTTGCAAAATCGGCATTCTTTTTAATGTCTTCGTCGCGCTGTTTTAACTCCTTTTCCAGCCTAAGGGTCTTACGCATGAAGCGGGTTGATTGAAGCCATGTAATGTAGGCAAATGCGAAAGGAATTAGGTCGGTAATCCACAGCGTTGGGTTGGCAGCATGTTGACGGAATATGTTTTGAAGGCTAAAAGTCAGCCCCGATTTGGAGAAATCGGCTATCCATGCAGCAAAAGAAAAGAGTAGGCCTACAAGAAAGGCTAACGCTATCTTGTTTCGGGTTAGATTTTTTGTTTCTCTTACTGAGGTTAATCTAAAAGATGTCATGCTCCTGCAAATATTAATTATTTTTTGCGGATTATATATTTCTTATGTCCAAGCGCTGTGTTTAAGGTAGGTTTCCGGACGGCTGCTCCAAAGCAACTCTCCAAGTTTACGGCCAAGCCTATCAAAAAGTTCTACCTGCATGGTGTCGAAAGGTTTAAAGGCGGCCAACTCAAAAACGCCGATGGAATTGTTGTCGGGGCTTACAATGGGAGCAATCAGCAGGTGTTTGGGCGAACCCTTTCCTAGTCCGGAGAGTATTGTGATGTAGTTTTCGGGCACCTGATCGAGGTTAAGGATTTGGCGGTTTTTTGCCACCTGTCCGGAAAGGGTTTCGCCTTCCGAATAGGTTACGGGCTCGGATTCGGAAAAGTAGGCATAGCCAGCTTTAAAGGTGAAAAGGTTGGTATCGCCGTCACGGGTATAGAGTACGGCTTGAACTATTTCGTAGTTTCGGGCGATGTTGGATAGAAGTGCTTCCCCAAATTTTTCCAGGTTATCAGTAGGCAGGGTAGGAATAAGACGTGACAGAAGTTTATCATAATCAACAGTTTCCTCTTGGTTTGTAGCATTCGCTTGTTCCTGATTTTTAACCTGTTGAAGGAGCGCAAAGGCTGCCTTTAGCTCCGCTATTTCTGCTTCGAGTTTTGCGGATTTAACCTGAAGGTTGTTGAGTATGGCGTACAGACCGATGCTAATAATGGCGGGGAGGAATAGAAGAACGTAACCTATAGCGGGAAGGCTGCCTCCTGTGTTTTGGAGTGTGTTATGGATTAATCCAAAGGTGATAACTACACCGGCAATAAGCAAAACCAGCAGGAGCAATGGAAGGAGTTTTGATTTTGAGCTAAAGGCCTTCATTTCTTCAAGTTTTAATGGTTTGCAAAAATCTGATTATTTCGCTGGTGTTGTACACATGGTCAACGGGTGTCATTTTTAGGGAGGCCTCTGTCATGGTTCTAACCTGGCACTCGTTGGGGTCCTGAACTATTGCCAGACCGCCCAGATCTTTTATTTTTTTCAGCCCGTAAGCACCATCCCGGTTAGCCCCCGATAGGATAACACCAATGAGTTTATCGCGGTACACCTGGGCGGCAGTTAAAAATGAAAGGTCGATGCTTGGGCGCGAGTGGTTAACAGGGTCCTCAGTGGAAAGGGCTATTTTATTACCAAGTTCAATGAACATGTGGTAGTTTGCCGGGGCCAGGTATGCCTTGCCGGGCTTTATCTGTTCCTTATCATCGGGCTCAATTATGGGAATACCAGACTTTAGCGAGAGCGCTTCAACAAAGCCGCTGCGGACGTGTTTCAGCCTATGTAGGCACAGAAGGACGGGAAGGGGAAAAGATGCAGGTAGGGAATGCAGTATTCGGGTAATTACCTGAAAACTACCTGCTGAACCGCCTATAATTACTGCCTTATACATAGTCATTAAACATTTTTGCGCTTGTAAATTCTTTCGGTTTCATTAAATACGGTAAATTTATTGTTTGCGTTTGTATTTTCCAAAGTTTCTTTTATTCCCAAGGCAAGGAACCCACCAGCCACCAAACTTTCTGCAATTTTTTGTAAAACCCGTTCTTGCAGCAGCTGGTTGTAGTATAAGGCTTGATTGCGGAAAAGGACAAGTTTTACCGCTCCGGGATCCTTGTCTATTATGGGGGTTTGCTTAATAAAGTTCACATCTTTAACCAGTGTGCTATCGAAAAAGTACTTGTTCCCCTCTACTTTGTAGTAGGAGGAGTACTGACTTTTACCGTTCAGCCTAACGTAGTTAGCTTCGTTTATTTCAATATCCTTAGGGTCAAGCTGGCCGCTGGTAATTTTCTGGATGGTGGCATTGGTGAAAACGTTGCTGTAAATCTGAACCTTATCGAGTGCTCCCATTTCCTTCAGGATAATGGTCAATGAGTAAAGCTCCTCGCCGGAATCAAACGAGGCAATCCAAATTCGGGGTTTGGTGGTGGAGTTGCGGATGATTTCGGGTAGAATATCGTCGCGTAGGGTTCGCCAAAAGGAAGGATCGCGAAACATTTCGGTGGTGTCGATATTGACCTCATTTAGGAACTGGTCAAAAAAGGTTGGGTTGCCCTTTAGCTTGCCAATTAGCCCGTCGGCATCCTTTAGGCCGTTGTTTGAGATTATCTGCTCAAGCCTTCGTTTAAACGAGGTTAGAGCGTAATCTCTAAAGTCGTAGCCATAGTCATCCAGAAGCGTTTTAATAACGTTACGGGTTTCTACTATGCCAATTTCATACTGCATCATTGTCAAGCGTCATTTCAAAAGTGAAAAATTAACTCTATTCCAGTTTAGCTTGTTCATCATTTAGAGTGTGCCAAATTAAAAGTGAATTAAAAAATGTTGAAATCCAGAGGCGAATGGCTAACTCGATTAATCATGAATGTGTTATGTCATAGGTTTTTGGGTTTGTTCTTCATCTGTTCAATTATTTTTGTCAGCTCTGCTTCCTTATTCTTGTTTTCGGTTATATCGAACCCGATGTTGATTATCTTGTAAAGTTTCCCACTTTCGTCCATTACGGGGGTAAAGTTTTCAAGCACCCATTTGACTTCCCCCTTGACGGTAAGGGAAAACTCCCGCTGCTGCTTTTTCCCATTCAGGATGTTGTCCCAGAATTTTTTATACTCAGCCGGTCGATGCTTGGCCGAGTAGTCAATGTCATGGAGGAATTTTCCCTCGATATCTTCCTTCTTATCGCCCAGCACCTCGACGTTTTTATTGTTGATGTAGGTTATCAATCCGTCGGGTTCGATAATTGAAACCAGGCAGTTTTGGTCTAGCGCCTCCAGCAGGGTGCTCATATCCTTCTGTCGCTGGGCCGATAGCTCCTGTTCCTTCTCCAGCTGTTTCAGGTTTTGTTCAATCTCTTCGGCTTGGCGTTGGGCTTTAATCTCCAGCTGCTTCATTTCGGTGATGTCCTGACCAATAAGCAGAACTTTGGTTATAGCTCCAGCGGGGTCCAGCTCGGGCGATACGGTAACCATAAGGTAGTGGCTGTTGCCGTTTCGGTTGAGCACATGAATAGTTTCTGTAATGGTTTGTCCAGCCCTAACTTTTTTCCATGATATTTGAAAATCGGTGCGTTGTTCGGGGTTAACGATGTCGGCAAGCATTTTTCCTTCAAGCTCGGTTTTGGAGTACCCAAGGGTTTCCACAAAATTTTGGTTGGAGTCTGCTATGTAGCCTTCTTCGGAAAGGGTAAGAGAAAGTAGCGACTGGTTAATGGTATTGGTAATGAGCTCCAACTCAATGTTTTTCCGTAGCATTTCCTCCTGGGTGGCCTGCATTTCCTCCATGTTTTGGCGCATCTCTTCCTCTTGTGCGGCCATCTCCTCCCTTTGCTGTTGCGATTGCTCGAGAAGCATGTTGGTTCGTATGCTGTTTTTAACGGCAAAGAGGGTTGAAGCGATGCTCTCGCCTATTTTTTCAACAAACTCAATTTCGTAAGGTTTAAATTCCCTGAATGAGGCCACCTCAACTACTCCAAAAATTTCATCCTCAAGTTTAAGTGGAACGATTAGCAGTGCGGTAGGGGTGGCCTCTCCTAGGCCGGAAGTTATGGCAATGTAGTCAGCAGGTATCTCCTTGAGGTAGATGGTCTTTTTCTCAAGAGCGCAGGCACCAACAAGTCCTTCGCCAAGGGGGATGGTTTTACTGATGAATTTTTTCCGGTTATAGGCAAATGCAGAAAGCATCTCGAGGTGCTTGTCGTTTTCTGAATCGTTGTAAATGAAAATGCCCCCCTGGTTTGCCTCGAGGTAGTTGACCAGATTTTGAATGATGCTGTCGGCCAATAGGGTTAGGTTGTTGTTGTTTTGACGCAGGATATCTCCAAACTTTGCAAGACCTTCGTTTACCCAGCCCCGGATGTAGTCTTCCTCCTTTCTGCGCTGTTCTTCCTCCAGGGCATGCTTCAGGTTTGATTGGATATCAAGCAGGGCGTTGCCAAGTTCATCCTTGCTGCTCAGAGGTTGGAAGGTGTGCTCCAGCTGGTTCTGTCCAATTTGATGTGCAAAGCTGGTTGTTGACTTTAGCCCTTCCATAAGCTGGTTTAGCGAGGTAACCATTTCACCAAGCTCATCCTTTGATGTTATTTTGATGGGGTTTGGAATGTCGCCTTTTGCCAGCTGGCGGAGCTTTATGTTCACCAGGTTTATAATGCGTATGATGGGTTTAAGGAGTAAAGGAATTGCAAAGGCTGTTAGAAGGGACGCCAGAATGATAAATACTATAATTGCCATGCGGTTGGATTTCATTGGAGCCAAGGCTTCGTTCATACTGACCGAGATGGCAATGTAGGCATTGTAGGGCTTATAGAACTTGTAGCATAGCAACCGCTTCTCGGGTTTGTTTCCTGAATAATCGTCATAATATATGTAGCCGTCGGTGCTTTTGCTCTTTCTAATCTGGGCAGTTGCAGCAGAGGGAAGTCTTTGCCCTTGAAGTGTTGTGTGAAGCAGGTAAACGCCATTGGTTGAGATAATGGCGGGGTAATCGGTACTATAGTAGGCTGGCGAGAGGAAGTAAGTCCTGAGCTCGAAAATATCATCGGAGGATAGGCCGCTTCCTGTTTTTGCTTCCACCATATCGACAATTTGTATCAGCTTGTCTATGTACACTCCTTCCTGAATTCGTATGCTTTCCCTAACCCTATTTTTTGACAGGTAGTTCAGCGTTACTCCGGAAGCGGAAAACAACAGGATCATCAGTGGAACGATAATGAGCTGAATACGTTGTGAAATTTTCATTTCATGTAGAATTTAAAGTTACAATTCGTTACATTTTTCCCTAAAAGCTTACTTAACGTGATGATAAGTTTTCCACCAGCTTGCCTCTGACCAAAAAAAAGTATTCTACATAGTACGTTGCCAATTGTGCAATCAGCGGTGTTGAAATTGTCGGTATCAAAAGGTTGCTTCATAACTATTTTTTCACATAGCTTTGTCCAAGTTTTTCAAACTTAGTGGCCCAGGGGCCAAGTATGGTCTCGTGCATTCCAAGCAGCAGCACTCCCTTGGGGTAAAGGTTTGAGTGAAATAGTTCAAATACCTTGTTCTGAAGGGAGTAGTTGAAGTAGATAATCACATTTCTGCAAAGGATGAGGTCGAACTTGGCAAAGAAAATATTCCCGTCGGTTACCAGGTCGTGCTTACGGAAAATTGGTTTTTCCGACAGGAATTTGTTCATGGTTATGGTATCCTTTACCTTGTCAATTTCAAAGTACTTTTCGTAGGGAACCTCGTTGTACTCTTCAAAGTTCAAGGGGTTTTGCTTGATCACCTTGTCGAAGTTGTCCAGGTAGCCCAGGTTGAAACGGTACTTGTAAACCCCCTGTTTTGCAGCATCCAGCACGTCAATATTTATATCGGTGGCAAAAATTTTAGCCTGTTCCAACATACCCATTTCGTTGAGCAGTATCATCATGGAGTAAACCTCTTGCCCGGTGGAGCAACCAGCATGCCAAATGTTTATGGTTTTGTTGTTTCTAAAGCGCGGGAGTATTCGGGAGCGTAAGAGGTGCCACACCGGGGGATCGCGAAAAAGCTCTGTGGTATTCACGGTAACTTCCTTTACCACTTTTTCAATGAATGCCCTGTCGTTTTTAAGGTTGGCGATTAGGCTGAATATATCCAGGTTGTAATCCTCCAGAATTTTCTGCAAGCGCCGCTTCAGCGATTTATCCGAGTACTCGGAAAAATCGTACTTTGATACATTTTTAAGCGTAGCGATAAAGAATTGCAAATCCTGATCGGTTACCTGCATGTGCTTCAACTTAATAACTCCATTTTTGGTAAAAACGTTTTAGTACGCCTGCCAAACTGCATCCCTTTTTCCCTGTTAAAGGTAAGTATAGTTTGTAAATTGACAAAGCGTCGTGAAAGTTATAGCGATTTGAATAAATTCCAAAAATACGAAGAAGAGGGGAAACAGCTACTTTGACAAACGACTGATTTTTAAATTTCATGTTGCCTTACCTGTTGACCAAGGCAACATGGAGTTATAGGATTTGTTAGAATTTTGGTCTGAATTCTTGATAGCTGTTTGTGATAAGGAGTCCAACTAATTACTTAACCGGTTAGTTGCTGTTTTTGATTAACGTCAAGCCCGTGCGGCTGCATTTGGTTAATGTATTATGGATTGCCTATTAACCTAAACTCAAGGGTTACCGGGTTATGATCGGAATTCTTGAAAGCCATGTTGGCTGTCTGGCAGCGCTGAACACTCACGTTGGGTGAAACCAAAAAGAAATCGAGAATACACGTATTGGTGCGGCCTGGAGTGTAGGGTTCGTTTAAGTACCGGTTGGTGGGGCACGAAGGGTCAAATACCCATGACCAGTCTTTAGGCATAAAGCTACTGTCTATACCGGTTAGCATGAACGAAGAGTTGCTGCTACCTACAACAAGTTCAGCATATGGTGCTCCAGGCGGAAGCTGGTTCCAATCGCCACCGGCCACCACGTAGTTGCCCTTGTAGTACTCGCTTAGTAAAATTTCTTGCAGGAAATCCATTTCCTGTTGTTTAAGTGCGCCATTGTCGAATGCGGAGTTATGAGTATTGACGAGAACAAAATCCTTACCATTGCTTGTGGGGTAGCGGTTCACTACCATGCAACGCCGCAGGTTGAAGAGCCTGTTTGGCCAGGGGAATGCCCCAGGATACGCATACCTTATCGTTTCCTTAGGGTTAAACTTGCTGAAGGTTACAATGCCCGACTGCACCTTTCCCATAGGGTTTTTAAGGGGTACGGGAACAAAATTAACCCGATAGTTAATGCCTATAGAGTACGGGTATTCTAAAGTTCTTGAAATTTCCTCCAGCTCGTTTATTCCGTACGAGCGATGGGAGTTAATATCAACTTCCTGAAGCAGGATGAAGTCGTTGATTTTTTCACCGCCTAGGGTTTTCTCAATTGCGGTTAAATTCTCGGTTGTTCGTTCACGCGTATCCCGCATTTTTCCCCCTCCATCCATAAAGAAGTCCATGTTGCTGCCTAATCCTGCATAGCCTATATTCCAAGTTAGTGCCGCCAGGGTGGAATCGAATGGAATTGTATCGGGCTTGTCCGACTGCCAAAGCACAACCCTACTTTCTGGCTCGAAGTAGGTGATTGAGGAGTAGAGGAGGAAGAAAACAAGAAAAATTATGAGAAAACTCCCTACTTTCCCGATTGTTTTTAGTATTCTACCAAACATTTTAAGGCAAAATTACTTAAAGGTGTAAAGTTACTATATTTCAACCTCTACATCAATGTAGATTTTGCGTGTAAGCTATTAATACCTATATTTGAAAAGTTTTTGGATGAAAAACCTATGAAGTTTGGAGTAGTAATTTTTCCCGGGTCAAACTGTGATCGTGACACCATTTACGTGCTGCGCGAGGTGCTTGAGCAAGAAGTGGTTACTCTATGGCACAAGGAAACCGATTTTGATGCCGATGTTGATGCAGTTATACTTCCCGGTGGTTTTTCGTATGGCGATTACCTACGTTCAGGAGCTTTGGCCAGGTTTTCGCCAATAATGACCCGAATTGCAGAGTTTGCAAGCAATGGGGGCTATGTTTTTGGGATTTGCAACGGTTTTCAGATACTCTGTGAAGCAGAATTACTACCGGGTGCTTTGTTACATAATGCAAGCCGTCAGTTTGTATGCAAGAATGTATACATCGCTCCCGACAGCAAAATTGCACCCCCTACTGCATTTCTTCCCAAGGGGCGAGTCTTTAAAATCCCAATTGCCCATGGCGAAGGCCGCTACTTTGCCGACAGGGAAACACTTGCCCGTATGCGGGTGAACGGGCAGATTATTTTTCGCTACTGCGACGAAACCGGGGTTATCTCCGAATTGGCAAATCCTAATGGCTCGGTTGAAAACATTGCTGGTGTTTGCAACGAACGCAAGAACGTTTTTGGGATGATGCCTCATCCCGAAAGAGCCTCGGACGACGAGCTTGGTAACACCGATGGCCGCCTTATCTTCGAATCAATAATTAAGTTCATTCAAGGTAACGGCTAGCCTGGAAATTTGATAATTCCTCCATTTTTGTTACAACCCGGCAGTCCCTCTTTCAGACCGAGATGGAAGGTTTGTTTACCCCACAACAATAGTTTACCGCCACAAACGTTTTTAGCATACAATATCTTTTTGAACTGTGGCTGTTCTTAACGGTTTCCTACCATCTTATGGTTGTTTGATGGAATAAAAGTTTACTGTTTGTTGGACAGCTGAATTGTTGCTAAGCTCGTGGCTGCCCTGGAGGGCAATTCAACTTTTATTGCTAATATTGTGGGCTATATAAATTTCAACATTCCGTTTAATTCAACTCGGCATACTTTGCTTTTGATTGGGGAAACAGCTGGTACTATGCGCTTATTGACCAGAAACATGGCAGCTTGCATGCTGACTTTAGTTCTTGCTTCTTGCTCAACCCAGAAAAATACCTTTATGAGCAGGAATTACCATAACCTTACCTCCTACTACAACTATTACTATAACGCATACGATAGCTACCGTAACGGCGAGAGGCGAGTTTACAAGGATTTTAAGTATAACTACACGCTTCCCCTTCCCATGTTGCTGTTTGGAGAGCGTGGTGTTAGCGATATGGTTTCCTCCGACATGGAGCGAACCCTGAACAAATGCACAGCATTACTTGCCAAGCACTCAATAACTGTAAAGCCTAAACGTAAAAACGGTTCACTTTCGTCCAAGGAAAAGGAATTTTATAATCGGTACGAGTATGTTAGGTGGGCACAGGAATCATGGCTTTTGGTTGGCAAGGCACATACGTGGAAGGGCGACCTGTCCAAAGCCCAAATGGCCTTTGAGTATGTTATCCGGCAGTTCCCAAACACTACAACATGGTACGAGGCTCAGGTATGGCTAGCCAGGGTTGAAATTTTGAACGGTGACTTTATTAGCGCTGGTGATAGGCTAAAGTCTGTTGATGCAAAAAGACGAAAACCTACAGATAGGCAGTTTAACCACCTGCTATCATCAACATGGGCATTCTACTATCTAAAACAGCATAATAGCAACGAGGCCATTCCTTTCATTAAACGTGCAGCTGAGTTTACAAATTATAAAGCCGAACGGCTTCGTTATACCTACCTGCTAGCTCAGCTGCAGCAGCAGCTTGGCAACACTACCGAAGCTATAGAACTTTACGACAGGGTGATGCGGATGGGGCCACCCTACGAAATGGCATTTAGCATACGAATTCAACTGATTGCCCTTAGCAACATGAAGGGTGAAGACCTCAAACGTGAGCTCCTGAAGCTTGCCTCGGATGAAAAGAACAAGGATTATCTCGATCAGCTTTACTACACGCTGGGTAACATGGAAAAGCAGGAAGGCAACATGGATAAAGCTATTGAGTACTACCTGCTTTCTGCCAGGTTGAGCACCACTAACGATAACCAGAAAGGCATGTCGTACCTGGTGCTGGCCGACCACTACTTTCAGAAATCGGAGTATGCCAAGGCACAAGCCTACTACGACAGTTCATTCAACTCCTTGGATGCAAGTTTCCCCGGATACGCACAGCTGGAAACCAAAACCCGGTTTCTAACCAATCTGGTTGAAAACCTGAACATTGTTAGCACCGAGGACAGCCTTCAACGGGTTGCAGCTATGTCTCCAAAAGACAGGGATGCACTTATTGCCTCCATCATTGGTAAACTTCAGGAGGAGGAGCAGAAGCTAAAGGCCCAGGAACAGGCCGATCAGATGCAGTCGCAAATCTACATGCAGAACCAACGATTCAGAAGCAACTCCGAGCCTCAAGGCGGGAAATGGTACTTTTATAATCCCGCCTCGCTTAGCTATGGGCAATCGGAATTCCAGATGAAATGGGGCAAGCGTAAGCTAGAGGATAACTGGCGCAGAAAGAATAAAGGGGTTTCTGACTTCGAAAACATTGCCTCTGGCGGCTTACCATCCGATTCTGCAGCAAATCCTCAGAAGCAACTTTCAAACACCTCGCCAGAGTTCTACCTGGTTAACCTTCCCTTTACCGATTCGCTCAAACAAATTTCGAACCAGAAAATCCTTACCGCCATGATGAGGATTGCGGAAATTTACCAGACAGACCTCAACGACAGCAAGGCCGCCAAAGAATCGTACAAAAAGCTATCCGAGCGTTTCCCCGATGCTTCCGAAGCAGCTACGGCTATCTACAGGATGTATAGAATTGCAGCTGATGAGGGCAATAGTGTTGAAGCCGAAGGCTACAAAATCGCGCTACTTTCCCGCTTCCCTTCAAGCCCTTATGCGCTAATACTTTCAAACCCCGAGTATATTAAGGAGCTAACGGTGAAAGAAAACGAAGCCAACAGCATTTATGAAACGGCTTACGGTCTTTACCTTCAGGGCAATTTCAGCGAAGCTGCCAAAACGCTAAAATCGGGGATGGGGAAGGTTAAAGGTACCGATATGGAGCCAAAATACTTGCTACTTGATGCTCTCTGCCAGTCAAAGACTGGCGACTTGAGAACTTTTAAGGAGTCGCTTGAGCAAGTTGCCCTGACTTTCCCCAAGAGCGAACAGGGGCAGGTTGCCCAGAATTTGTTGACCTACCTTGAACAGAGAGACCTCCAGCTTTCTACAGGAAAGGTTAGCATTGACGTGCCGGTAGTTTCGGTTAGCTCCGACAGCATAAGCACATCCATTTACACCAAACCCGAGGGAGAACATGCTTTTGTTCTGCTTGTTCCTAAACGCACCAACATTAACCAGTTAAAATTCAACATTATAACATTTAATGTGGATAATTTTATTGAGATGGATCTGGCTTTAAACAGCGTACCGCTAAACGACTTTGTCGAGGTGGTAAGTGTTACCGGGTTTCAGAGTGCCGATATTGCCCTAAGCTACTACAAGCTGATTACGCGGGATGAAAAGGTGTTTGCCGATTTTAACCGTGCCGAATTTCAAGCTTTCCTTTTTAGCACCGAGAACTTTAATCGGTTCATGAACGATAAGTCTATCCCAGACTATTCCAGATTTTTTAAAGAAAACTACAGTGTTGACAACTAACAAAATGCTATGGCAACACCAGCATCTATACTTTGGGTTGATGACGAAATAGACCTATTGGGTTCACATATAATCTTTCTCGAACAGCGGGGTTACCATGTGCAGAAGGCCATCAATGGGGTGGATGCCATTGAGCTGGTTCGTAACAATGTTTTCGACATTGTTTTCCTCGATGAAAATATGCCCGGGCTAAGCGGGCTCGAAACACTTACACAAATTAAGGAGCTAAAACCCCACCTTCCGGTGGTAATGGTTACCAAAAGCGAGGAGGAGAACATAATGGACATGGCGGTTGGCTCTCAAATTGCCGACTACCTGATTAAACCAGTTAATCCCAACCAGATACTCCTTTCCATTAAGAAGCACGTGCATGGTAAAACGCTGGTTAGCGCTAAGCAAACTTCCGATTATGGGGTTGAATTTAGCCAGCTGAGCGAGCAAATTGCTGCTGCTCAAAGCTACTCCGATTGGGTTGAGCTCTACCGTAGGCTTAGCGCTTGGCAGCTAAGAATTTCTGACAATAGTGAGCCAAACCTAAGGCAGATGCTTGATATGCAGATGGCCGAAGCTAACCAGCTATTTTCTCGGTACGTGCGAAGTAGCTACATTGGCTGGTTTAAGGGTAACCAGGACGATAAACCACTATTATCTCCCAACCTCCTTCGCAGCAAGGTTTTTCCGTTATTAGATTCCGGCGAAAAGGTCCTCCTGGTTCTTATTGATAACCTTCGCTACGACCAGTGGAAGGCTATTGAACCCCTGCTGGCCGACGAGTGGAGGGTAGAGTCGGATGATGTTTACTTCAGCATCCTGCCCACTGCTACCCAGTATGCCCGGAATGCCATTTTTGCGGGGTTGATGCCTCTGGAAATACAGCAAATGTTTCCCGATATTTGGATTTCCGACGATGATGATGAGGGGAAAAACAACTATGAGCTCCAGCTGCTCACCTCCCAGCTGCAACGGCTCGGAAAAAGCTATAAGGTTCACTACGAAAAAGGTAGCACCCTGCGGGCGGGCATGCCCATAGCGGATAATGTTAACCTGGTGCTGAACAACAACCTTACCGTGCTGGTGATCAACTTTGTTGATATGATGTCGCATGCACGCACCGACTCCAACATGATGAAAGAACTGGCCTCCGACGAGGCGGCCTACATCTCGCTGGTTCGATCATGGTTCCAGCACTCCGGTTTGAGGAATATCCTGCTCGAAGCTGCCCGTTTCGATATTAAAGTTGTAATCACCACCGATCATGGTTCAATTAGAGTTCAAAACCCCATTAAGGTGGTTGGCGATAGGGCAACTTCAACTAACCTCCGGTATAAGCTGGGGAGAAGTTTAGCCTTTAATACCAAGGAGGTGTTTGAGGTGCGAGACCCCGAAACCGCTCATCTGCCAAAGCCTAACGTAAGTTCCTCCTTTATTTTTGCCTATGGAAGTAATTTTTTTGTGTATCCCAACAACTACAACTACTTTGCCAGCTACTACCGTAACACCTTTCAGCATGGGGGAATATCGTTGGAGGAGATGATTATTCCGGTGGTAGTGCTCACTCCAAACAGGTAGCCCATGTTACCAATCGAGAAATGCAGCGGAAGTAGATGGTTAAAAAACTCAATTGACCGACGATTCATCCATACCCGACAACATCACTATAAACCAAAGTAATCTATGCACTGCCAGCTAGCTTGCTATACGTGTAAATTTCGTACAGTTATTTCATATCCCGCTCTATGAATACAACTACCACGCTGGCTATAGCAAAACAATAAAGGAAACCCATTTCAGAATGAAGAGCTTGTTAATTCCGACAATTGAGGCGCTTGATAGCGTGGCCTCCGAGGTGGCTGAAATTGTTAAGCAATACCATGTTGTTTGTTTTTACGGCGAAATGGGGGCAGGGAAAACTACCCTCATAAAGGCAATCTGCCATGCGCTTGGCGTTAAGGACATTGTTGCAAGCCCAACATTTGCGCTGATTAACGAGTATCAGACCAGAAGCGGGCAGCCTGTTTACCATTTTGACTTTTACCGAATCAACCGTATTGAGGAGGTTTACGATTTTGGGTATGAGGAGTATTTTTTTTCCACCACAGGAATCTGCCTCATCGAATGGCCCGAGCTGGTTGAGGATATTTTACCTTCCGACCAAACTGTAAAGCTATTCATTACCGTTAATCCCGACTTTTCCCGGAGACTTGACATAATGGTTGATTAACCTTTTTTTGTGTAAAAATCGATATTACTATAACTTTACTTCACGCAGATTCGTATATAATAGCCCAAGTCTGGCGGGATTGAGAGCAAATCTTACGAATGTTTATCTTTTAGGATATCCTCTCAGCTTTAGAACAACCATCATGAAATGCCCATGTAAGGGAGCTTCCTCAAATACGGTTCAACCACCGAGCGTTACTTACGAGTTCGGCGAAACCAGAATATGGGTTTTCAATAAGTTCAACCCCGAAGGTTAAAAGGTATGGGGTAAGATAATTGCAATCAGAAACCAAAAATTTTGTACGGATGAAACGTACTGCATCGAATTTACCTGAATTTCCACATGCTAAGGGACTTTTAGTTCAGGAGGAAAGGCTGGAATTCGTAAAGAAAAACAAGCAGCTGGTGATAGGGATTCCCAAAGAGGCCGATTCAACAGAAAGCAGGATACCTTTAACCCCTGAAGCCGTAGAGATGTTGGTTGAGGGCGGGCACGAAATCATCATTGAGAAGGATGCAGGAAAGCAGGCAAACTACAACGACTTAGACTATAGCGAAAAGGGTGGACGCATTGTTACCTCTTCACAGGAGGTTTACCGCAGCGATATAGTTCTTAAGGTGGCTCCGCTTATTCCCTCCGAGTTCGAGCTTGTTAGGGATAACCAGATAATCATGTCGTCGCTCCATCTAAACAGCTCCACTGGTGACTACCTCCGTAAGCTAATTCAAAAAAAGGTTACCGCTATCGCCTTTGAGAGCATATGCGATTCCGACGGCTCCTTTCCTTTTATACGGGCGATGAGCTCCATTGCTGGAAGCACGTCGGTGCTTGTGGCAGCTGAGTATCTAAGTAATGTAAATAAGGGTAAGGGTGTTATGCTCGGCGGTATCACCGGGATTAGCCCCACTGAGGTAGTAATACTGGGCGCCGGAACAGCTGCCGAGTTTGCTGCTCGTGCGGCATTGGGGCTTGGCGCTACTGTCAAGGTGTTCGATAACTCCATTAAGCGGCTAATGGAGCTTCAGAATTTACTGGGGCAACGTCTTTACACCTCCATATTCCATCCGCAAGTGCTGGCCCGGGTGCTGAAGACGGCCGATGTGGTGATAGGAACTCTTACCCCGGAGGAGTCGAACTTGCGCTTCGTTGTTAGCGAGGAGATGGTGATGAACATGAAGCATGGATCCGTTATTGTTGACCTGGCCATTGATAAGGGTGGTTGTTTTGAAACATCTGAAATTCGAGACCACAACAACCCCTCGTTCGAAAAGTATGGCGTGGTTCACTACTGCGTGCCAAACATTACCTCGCGGGTTGCCCGAACAGCCTCAATTGCCATGAGTAATGTTTTTGCACCGTTGCTGCTATCCATTGGTGAGGCTGGAGGTTTCCAGCACCAGCTGAAGGAGGATTCGGGTTTGCGGCATGGGGTTTACGTTTTTAACGGAATCCTTACCAACGATTACCTTGGTCGGCTGTACAACTTGCCGTCGCGGGACATCAACCTGCTAATGGCTGCATTCTAAACGGTTTTGCCAATCTACTGGGCCACAAATAGGTACGTAATGCTCCCTTTTTCCTTTCCTGTTGATTGTTGGGTTGAGGAAAAACGACTAGCCAACGCGGCCATAATGGCCGAGTTGTTAATACACTCGTCATTCACCGAGTTCGCCCAGTCAATTGTGGCATTTGAAACGCTGCCATCGGACAGCACCTCAATGTTTACAACCACCTGCCCGCCCATTTCGCATTTATAGGAGGGGACTGGTAGCCTGTATGCTTTCCGGCCTGCCAGGTTATACGAGATTACCGTTGGCCCCTTGTACATATTTTTTTTCTCCTCCGGTATATTTTTTTCAGGCGTATTGGGAATGGCTATGTCAGCTTCTTTCATAGCCTGCTCATACCGCTCCTTGTTTTCCTGCATTTGCTCCCTTATGCGGTTAGCTTCGCTGTACAGGTTGTCGGCATCCGTGTTTTTTTCGTCCGACAATCCTGCGTTTAGCTCCTTTTGGGTGGCATCTACCGCAAAATTCTTTATAGCCTCCATTTCACGACTGGGAACGGTTACATCGGTTGGGAGGAGCTGCTCTGGCTTTTCTTCAACTAGCAATTCCTCCTGCGCCTTGGGTTCCTCAAACTCCATTTCAATGGTTGATGCATATTCCTCCGTTCTATCCTCTATCTTGAAAACCAAGAATGACGCAATCACCAACAGGTGAATAATTATGGTGGTGAGTATGCCGACTCTATGCTTAGCTATTGAAGCCGAGAGACTCTTAAACCAACTATTCATTCTACTACCAAACAATTTTTTAGAATTCATCAGGTGGCTAATACTGTTTTGCTTTACAAAAATTTTAGTTTAACTCCTAGCTGCTTTGAAAATGTTTAACGTAAAGGGATTTCCGATTTAACAACAGCCGATCTGTTCCCACAACCACTCTCATTGAATGGGGTTATGGTAAAATAGTACGTTTTATCCCTATCCATTCCGCTAAAATAGTATTCATTATGGCCATAAACCATTATGCTTCCGTATAGTTTGTCGGGACGAACTCCAAAATTAATAAGGTATCCCGTTGCGTTATCCTGAAGTTTCCATTTCAGCCAGGCATTGCGGGGTTCGGAGTTGCCCCTAAGTACGGAGAAGAACTCAACTGATTCAGGAAGTGGCAGGTTGGCTTTTCCAAAAACACGAAAGCCGCTTATGGCAAACTTCCCTGCCGGGACATGGAGGTTTTCGAGCTTAAGGAAACGAAATTCTACTGGCGTACTTAGCTCAACATAGTCATGAGGAACATCGGTTTTATTCTCCGACTTGTCAATCAGTAGCGACCAGCTCTTACCATCGAGGCTGCCCCAGACTCTGTACTGGTGGTAAATTCCCATTTGCTTGCCAACAAGCTGAACATCCTGATCTGCGTAGTTTACCTGAAAGGCGTATATGCGGCAGGTGTCGAGCAAATCGGTACAAATCCACTCACCAGCGTTGCCTGTAGAAGCGCTCCAGTATGTGCGAATATCCTCATCAACCGCAAAATTGGGATAGTAACCGTAGAGGGTGCTTGAAACAGTAACGGGTTTTTGATAGTTGAGCAGCATCCATTCGGTAAATTTTCCATTAAGGTAGTGGGGATAGTCGCCGAAAGCAGTTTGAGAGTATAGTGTACCATCGGCATCAAAGTATGCCGGCCACATTCCTATTCTACGTTCAAAATTATTTTTTACTCCAATGGCAATTGTTGAGATATGCCACCATTGCTGGTTGTAATCGCAAAAAGTTGCACCATGTCCGGCCCCACGGGCAAAACCACCTGGTTTGTAGCTAAAGGGGTTGAACTCCTGATAGCGAAATGGTCCAAGAGGATTGCTGCCAATGTAAACGCCATCAGCATACCCGCTAAATTCGGTTCCAGGCGCCGCATACTGAAGGTAGTAATGTCCGTTATGCTTGTTCATCCATGCCCCTTCTATGAATGGGGGTAAAAAGGTATTGTCGTTGTACTCGCCAAAGCGTTCCCATCCATGAATACTGTCGTTAAGGCTAATCAGGGGCTTTGGAGCAGCTTGAGGGCGCAGGGTTGCCCTGTTAACCTCACAGCCGTAAATTGGGTAAAGGTTGCTGGAGCCAAAATAAAGATATACTCTGCCATCGTCATCTGCAAAGAAGGCGGGATCCCATGCTGCTAGTGGGAATGAGTCAATTGCAATATGCCAATCGTCGGCGGCGGGGTTGGTGGATGCCCAAATGGGAAAATCGGGGTTATTCGAAGAGCCGATTAGCAAAAGGGAATCGCCCAGCACAAAGGCCGCAGGAGCACAGAGATCGTCGTAAACCTTGTGTCGGGGGAGTAAAAATTTTCTGGGAATAAAGTTCCAGCTGGCCATGTTGCTACTCCACCAGTAGCCATGCTGATTGGTAGAAAATAAAAAGAATTTTCCCTTGAATGCCACCACCAGCGGGTCTGCTGTAGCCCTATGTTTTACCTGCTCAATTGCTGCTGGTATTGGACTATAGCCGTAATCAATATTAATTGGGTTGCAGTAGGTTTTAAGGGTATCCTGCGAATAGGCTTCAGCTGTGAAGAATTGCGTGAGCGCTATAGTTAACCCTATCAGTAAATTCGATATGTATGTTACGGTTGATATTGAGGTCGCCTGGATAATGGGTTTCATGATTCTTGCAATTTATGGATGAAGGACAACATGCCGTGGTGCAATAGCAATAAGTATGTATCGGGCAAACAGGCTCGTTATGTTTTGGATCAAGTGCCGAAAAACCTACTGCGCAACTTGGCATGTTTAGATTCTCAAAATTAAAAATTTATTACGACATGCCCGCAGAGAGGCAACATTTATACTTTTCAGTAAAAATTGTGGGGGCATTACTTTCAGCCGTTTGCCCCTTTAAAAAATTTGATACAGCTTTGCAGCCTAAATTTTTAAGACAAATGCTATCAATTCGTGAGGTTTATAAGGAGGGGTATGGCCCGTCGAGTAGCCATACCATTGGGCCGGTAAGAGCTGCAGAGCTATTCATAAAGAAGCATCCTGAGGTGAGCTACTTCCGGGTAATGCTATTTGGGAGTTTAGCGCTAACGGGTAGGGGTCACCAAACCGATAGCGCTTTACGAAAGTGTTTTCTTCCAAAATCAGTGGAGGTGGTGTTTAAGCCTGAGGAAACGCTACCGCTTCATCCTAACGGGATGGTATTTGAGGCGTTGACCGACGAGGGTGCCGAGGCGCTTGACCGGTGGGAGGTTTACAGCATTGGCGGCGGTGATTTAAAGGATAAAAGCGGGGTGTTGAATAGCAGTGAGGTTTATTCGCTCAACAACATGACCGATATTTTGACCTGGTGTAGGAGGGAAGGGAAAACTTTTTGGGAGTTTGTGGAGGATAACGAGGGAAAGGATATATGGGAATTTCTGCAGGGAGTTTGGCATACCATGAGGGAAACGATAAAACGGGGTATTGAAAACGAGGGGGTTTTGCCTGGTCCGATAAAGCTTGCCAGGAGGGCTTCATCGCAGTATTCGAAAGCACTTACCAGTCATGGAACTTTAAAAAGCTTTGGCCTACTGTTTTCTTTTGCCCTGGCAGTTGCCGAGGAAAACGCTGCAGGTGGAAGAATTGTAACTGCGCCAACCTGTGGCTCGTCGGGAGTTTTACCAGCCATACTGTTCTACCTGAGCCGGGAAGAGTACCTTACCGAGGTAAAAATTCATAGGGCGCTGGCTACTGCGGGATTAATTGGCAACCTGGTTAAGCACAATGCTTCAATTTCAGGAGCAGAAGTGGGCTGCCAGGGAGAAATTGGAACTGCTTGCGCCATGGCTGCCGCTGCAATGGTACAGGTTCTTGGAGGATCTCCAAACCAGATTGAGTATGCCGCCGAGATGGGTATGGAGCATAACCTTGGCCTAACCTGCGATCCGGTGTTGGGCTACGTGCAAATACCCTGCATAGAGCGTAACGCCATTGCTGCATCCAAGGCATACTCCTGCGGAGTGTACGCCCTTTCCTCTGATGGAGGGCATAAAATTTCGTTTGACCGGGCAGTTGAAACCATGGCCGAAACCGGCCGTGATATTCAGGTGGCTTACAGGGAAACCGGAATTGGCGGACTGGCAAAAAACTGGGAACCATTCGAATAGGCAATGGTGCAGTTTTTTTTTCAAAAATGGAAAGGCATCGGAATTGCTCCCTTTGCCCTGCCATTTCAGCAAAACCTCTATTTTCACTTAAACCTATTCGTGTTGTTGCTTGATGCTACTTACGGACTATCTCACCCGAACCTAATATCTTTGCATCAACTTGTGGGTTTCCTGAGAGGTAAATATCGCCGCTACCAACAGAGTTGGCGGTAAATTTTTCCAGTACGTTGGCCGAAACATCACCCGAACCGGTAATGGCTACGTCGGCTACCCTGGTAACCAGGTTGCGGGTATCAATATCGCCCGAACCGTTGATTTTGATTACCAGCGTTGATGCCTCCTTTTTCCCACTTATGGCAATATCGCCCGAGCCGTTTGTCTTGAGGGAAACTTTTTCGGCTTCCAGCTCATTTATTTTTACATCGCCGCTACCGTTAACCTTTACCTCAATTTCGTTTGTTTTGATGGGGGTTTTTGCAAGCATATCGCCCGAACCGTTTATTTCAAGCGTTGAATATTTAGGAGACCAAACGTTTACCACCACCTCGTCATCTGTGTTGTTGCTGCAACTCCAATGATTCCATGATTGGTCCTTCTCCCTGATGCTCAGCAGACCGTTTTCTACCGAAATCTCCAGCTTGTCGGCTACCTTCTGGCTGGTTGTTATCTCAACCTTGTATGTGGAAGCCTGGTAGAGGTTTACTGTAGCGGAGATGCTATTCTTTACCCCTACAAAATCCTTGCTGTCGTTTTGGATTGTAACTTGTCCCTGCGCGTACGCATAGCTGCCCATTGAAGTCATCAGGGCAAATGTGCCGGTAATCATAAATCTTCTCATGGTTTACTCTTTTTAGAAAGATTTTTACTTCAAATCGATGTATCCCTGTAAGTAGCAGGCTTAGCCTTTGGCTTAAAAAGAAAATCATTTTTGCTCCGTGGAAAATACATTTATCTTTTCAATAGACTTCTATCCGATGCGGAATGCTGCATGGAGGGTGATTTTTTTATAAACCTATATACTGAGGCAGTTAGCCATATCTTTCATGTAAAACATGAGAATAGTGTTACCGGCGTTTAGGGTTTACGGCCTTGTTGTGTTCAAAAGTCTCTTGGTACTCCACGTTGTTATTCCTGTCATACCGTATCCAGGAACCATGTTTCTGGTTGTTTTTGAAATTTCCGATTTGCCAAAGTTGACCCGACTCCCTGTAAAAACGCCATTCTCCCTCCATCATGTTGTCAGGATATGGCCCTTCAGCCTTTACTGTCCCGTTTTTGTAGTAAAAAATTAGCATTCCATCGGCCAACTTGTAAACAGGCTGTCCGTTAGCGTAAAGTTTTTTTTCGAGCATTGGTGTAAACTTTTTTATTGATGATGGATTCAAGTTATAAATGGAACTTTTAAAAAGAGAAAGATGAGTATCGCGTAAACAACAGGCTATCGGATTAATCGCCAGAACTTTTACCCACCAGCATCAGCTGAGCATAAGTTCATCGTGCTAAGTCAACCTGTGGTGGGAGAATTAATAGGCTTCCCCAGTTGTTAATGGTTATCCTTTTGCTGGTTAAGTTTGGTTTGGTAGGCGAGTGCGTACATGCGCATCTGCTTAACCATGGCCACAAGGCCGTTGCTGCGGGTAGGTGAGAGGTTCTCCCTTAATCCAATTTTGTCAATGAAGTATAGGTCGGCGTTGATGATTTCCTCGGGAGTTCTACCCGAGAGTACCTTGATGAGCAGCGACACTATCCCCTTGGTGATTATGGCATCGCTGTCGGCTGAGAAGAAAATCCTTCCGTCACGCAGCTCGGCATCCAGCCAAACCTTACTCTGACACCCGTTTATCAGGTACTGGTCGGTGCGTTTCTTTTCGTCAATTGGGGGCAGCTCCTTACCCAGCTCTATGAGCTGCTGGTAGCGATCCATCCAATCGTTGGAAATGCTGAAATCCTCAACTATGGCATCCTGAACCTCATTAAGGGTCATTGTATGTGGATTATTTTGTTGTATGCGTGCTTGTAAACAGAACGAAATGCTTTTAGCTGGGTTTAATCTCAATCAGGTTGAACTCCACCTTGTTGATGAGCGCCTTGTAGTCGTTGCCTGCAAAAAATATGTCTTCGTCATCCTCCTCATAGTACCAGTTGATGGTAACTTTCGTACCGGTTTCAATGCCAATCTTTTCGAACTTTTTCATCAGGTCAAAAATTCGTTTCGAGGAGCTGGTGTTGAAGTACTCGAATTTCAAATGGACGGTGGTTTCGGGTTGAATATTTTTACCGTATTCCTCCACCCATCCAAGAATGGGCTGGTAGAAATCAATAACATTTTCGGGAATCGACCTGCCCTCCATCCTTATAACCCCGCTTGTAGGGTCAAAGTTGATGTAGGGGGTTGTTGCGGTTTCCTTGAGCTCGAGTTTTAGCATCTACAAAATTTTTATTGGGGCAAATATGCAAAAATTATGCTAGTTGGAAAATTCCTGAAGTATCTGGTAGTCCTCGCCATGCCCATTCCGTACAATAGCTTCCCAGTATCTATGGGTAATTATAGCTTCGCTACCGTTGCTTTTGTTCTTAACCCTAATCCGTTTTGAGCTATCGGCGCTGGTGTTCACCTCTATAAACTCAAACGGGACGTGAAGCATGGATTCAAAATCCCTTCCGAGCTGGTAAATCGACTCGTCGTCCTGTTCGTACCGCCAGGTAACCCGTACGCTGGATGTTTTGCGATGGCACTCCTCCAGTTTTCGTAGTAGCTCGTTGATGTACTTATTGGAGCTACTGTTGGAGTACTCCATGTAAATAATTACCTCAGTTTTTGGAGACGGATGCTTCGTGTAGGTTTCAACCCATTCTAAAAGAGGTTGCCAAAAGGTAAAGGGGTCTTCGGTAATGGACCTTCCTTCTATTTCCAGAATCCCATCCTCCGAAAAATTGATATACGGACAATCGGCACTTTTTTCAACTAGTATGCCCATCGTTATTTACCTGAATTTCTTAAAGCCCATAAAGATATAAGTTTGTTTTTAAATGTGCAAAATTTCTTTAAGGAAGCTGTCCATCACTACTAATGTTTTGTGGCAGCGTGTATCCTTATGAGTTTTCGTATGCTTCAATAATGAACCGGTAAATGAAAAATGATGATTTCACCCCTTCACGTTGGGAGTATTTTCAGTGGTGAAGGTGGCGAGAAGTTGTTTTATATCAATTAGCTTTAGCACTAAGGCAAAACCAAGAGATACCGCAATGGACAAAACATACGAGAAAGCCATGCCCAGATGCAGATTTAAAATGGAAACAGTGGCCAGTGGACAAAATAGAAGGTAGGCTAAAAAGCGAAAAACCATCGTTCTGTCAGGAGTGAGGCGAAACTTTTTGAGGGAAATAGTAACCTGTGCAACAGCTACCAGGAAGTTTACGACCATGTTGCCAATTGCCGCACCAGTTACCCCAAATCTGGGCACGAGCGTTATCTGGACAGAAAGGCAAACAACAACGGCAGCTCCTGAAACGATGTTGAGCTCCTTGATATTCCCATTCGCGGTAAGCAGTGTTCCGAACACGTAACCCACTGAAATGAAGATGTAAGAAATCATAAGCAGCCCCAGAACCGGAGCGGATAAATCAACATGTTCGTGGTAGAGAAGGTTTATAATTGGCGCCCTGTGGGCAATTGTTGGAATCGCAATGGCTACTACCGGCACCACCAGTAGCAGGAAGGAAAAGTTAAGGAAAGGGCCGAACTCCCTTTTTTGCTTGATCATGCCTGAGAAAATTGGGAGTAAAAGTGAAGCAAAAAGAAATGGAAGCATATTGGCGGCATCGAGCAGCCTGAATGCCTGAGCGTATATTCCTGCCGCTTCGCTGCCGTTGGGCAACAGCCGGTCTATTACCACTGAGTCTAAACGGCTGTAGGCCGTCATCAGCAAAACCATCAGGGCGTATGGCAAGCTATTTTTTAACATGCTAAGGGATAAAACCCTGTCGAATTTAATCCGAAGCCTGCCCGTTGTTCGTGTAAGAAATATTAGCGATACCGCAACGGTTGCCATGTACGACAAGGTTTGAGCTACAGCAAATGCTTCTATGGTGAAATTCTTTCTGAGGGGGGTCCAAAGAAGCACCGAGCCCAGCAGAATCATGATGAGCTTATCCAGCACCGACAGCACGCTATCTAGGCCAAAATGATGAAGGGCGTTGAGGTTTGACCTTATAAACATTACCAGGGACGATAAAAACTGGTTGACTGCTAGTATGAATAGCAGGCCAAGTTGATGATGCCCATATCCCATACCCAGTGCAACAGCCACTGTTATCGCCACATACACCACAGACAGCATTAGCTTGATGGAAAGGATGTTGGCGAAGTACTTACCGGCAAGTTGCGGATGAAAGCTTATTTCCCTGTTGTTGAAGTTGGTTACCCCGCAATCGAGTAGAATGTTGAAAATTAGGGTGAAGTTGAACAGGGCATAGTACAACCCGTAATCACTTGCCCCCAAGGCATTTTGAGCCGACCTGTCTATGCCAAAAATCCAGAACGGCTTAACAATCAGGTTAAGCAGAAGTAGTAAAAACAGGTTGGTTGAAAAGAAGCGGTTGGAAACTTCGGGTATTTTTTTCACATCCGGCTACGCTTTAAATGATACCTAAACGTGAATGCTTTAAAGAATATTTTGCCAAAATGAATAAATAGGATAGAGCCCGGCAATGTTGATGTGGCCGAGGCCTATCTGGCTATAATTCAGCTACCATTATGCTTGCGTTCACTTCATACCGAAACTATTATTGCCAACATATGGCTAAAAGATAGGGTATGTAGCATACTTGGTGCTGGCAGCAGGTTTCATCTGGGAGATTTTCCTGCACTTGACCTGCTGATGCGTGGTTATACCTGGCAGGGGTGCTGATTAAACAAGTTTGCTACTTTTCCTTGATAAGGAATATGTAAACGGGAAAATGGTCGGAGTAGCCACCCGAGTAATTTGCACCCACATAGGTTCTGAAAGGGTACCCAGCATATTGCCCGCTAGTTTGCCTTAAAAATGGTTTGTTGAACACCTTTGCCTTATAAAATACCCAGCTGGTTCTGTCCTTGCTAAGCAAGGGCTGTGTGATTATGATATTATCAAAAAGATTCCAAGAGTCCTGGTAGGCAAGAGTTCCAATTCCCTCACGGTAAAGACTGGCCATAACGTTGAAAAGGTCTCCTGACCTCAGCCCTTCAGCGTTGTTTTTTGCCCCAAGGTAGTCTATGATACTCCTGCTGTCGGGATCGTCGTTCAGGTCGCCCATCAGGATAATTTTGGCATCAGCATCGGTTGCTCGAATTGAGTCAATGATGGAGCGGGAGAGCTTAGCAGCTGCAATTCGGTATGGCTGGCTACGTTTTTCCCCACCACTTCTCGATGGCCAGTGGTTAACAATAATATGAATGGTTTCGCCATCAAGCAAGCCGCTAACAACCAGCTGATCCCTGGTTCTGAATTCAGGGTTGTCTGGAATGTTCAGCCTGACCGATCGGTGGGAGGTAACCTTGAAAAACTCGGGGCGGTATAGCAAACCCACATCAACGCCTCGTCTGTCGGGCGAGTCGTAGTGAACAATTTGGTAGTTCGATTGTTTTAACCTAGGAGTGTTTACCAGGTCGTCCAGCACCAACCGGTTTTCAATTTCGCTGACCCCGAGAACCGCTGGCCCTCCGGGGAACATCTCGTCACCTATTTGTGCTATAACCTCTGCCATGTTGTTAAGCTTATGGTAGTAACGTTCGGAATTCCACTTGTTAGGGCCATCAGGGGTGAATTCAACATCATTAGGACCAGGCAACGTATCAAAAAGATTCTCCAGGTTGTAAAAACCTATGCAGCTTACCTTGTAGGCTTTTTTTTCCTGAGCCTCGGAATAACCCAAAGCCACAAGCATGAGAAATACTGCCAGCACATTCCTTAGAAATAATCTATACATAATCAAGTGATTTTAGGATAAACGACCGAACAAAGATAGCTATATCCGTAAAAAAAGATATAATATTTGGCAACTGTATAAAAAAATGTTCTTTTTTTGCATCATATAATTCCAACCCGTTGGTTAGGTTAAAATTTCTGAAATTTGTTGGCTTATTAATTTTGTTGTTCACCCCGATAATTGCTGTGTCAGTGTACCGCCACCTATTTTTTTGTTGTTAATATTTCTAAAAATAAAATGTAGATAAGTGAACAATTCATACATATCAATCAACAACCAAATAAATAACAAATTGTAAATGAAGCGATTATTAACAACTGTGCTGTCCTTGTTTTTGCTGGGTATGGGCAGCTTGTATGCGCAGAATACCCTAAGAGGAGTTGTGAAGGATTCCGACACGGATACTCCTGTTCAGGATGTGAGGGTGCGCTTATTAGGCACTACATTTGAAACGTTAAGCAATGCTGGCGGTGAATTTACGTTGGAGGGTGTTCCCGATGGCAAATTCACCTTGGAGTTTTCCATTGTAGGCTATCAAACCATTACGCAGGAGGTAAGCCTTCCCGAGAATTCGCAAGTGCCCGTTGTTTCGCTGAGACGCGAGGTAGTTGCCGATAACGGATCTCAGGAATTTAGCGAGGTGGTGATATCTGCCGACGATCTGGATTCGGACAACATGGACCAGGCGATTTCGGGGTTGCTACAGTCGTCGCAGGATGCCTTTAACTCGGCTGTTTCGTACACATTTAGCCCGGCCAGCTTCAAAATCCGGGGGTATGATTCGGACTACAGCTTGCTCTACATGAACGGAGTTCCGGTGAACGACCCGGAGATTGGTTTTGCCTCGTGGAGTTCATGGGGAGGGTTGAACGATGTTGTCCGGAGCAGGGAGTCCCGCAATGGTTTTCTTCCTACCAACTTTTCGTTTGGCGGGCTGGGCGGAGCAACAAACCTGAATGTTCGTGCCTCTCAGCAGCGAGTTGGAACAAGGCTTTCCTATGCCGCCACCAACCGAACCTACAACAACCGCATTATGTTTACCCACTCCACCGGAGTAATGGAGAATGGCGTATCGTTCACCATTAGCGGTTCTCGTCGGTGGGCAGAAGAGGGCTATGTAGATGGAACCAACTACGATGCCTGGGCGTACTTTATTGGGATTGAAAAAAAGTTTAACAGTCAGCACTCCGTAGCCTTTACTACCTACAACGCTCCAACCAAGAGGGGTATGCAGGGTGTTTCGACCGAGGAAGCAAAAAATTTAGCAGGTTCCAGCTACTACAACCCAAACTGGGGATACCAAAACGGGGAGAAGCGCAACTCACGAGTTCGCTTTCAGCAGGAGCCTACTTTTATTCTTAACCATTACTGGAACATGTTGCCCAACCTGGCGCTTACCACTACGGCAGGCTACTCCTTTGGTACCTACCAAACAACTGCGCTAAACTGGTACGATGCCCAGGATCCTCGACCCGATTACTACCGCAAGCTTCCAAGCTACTGGATCGATTCCGATCCCGACGTGTCTCAAGCCATTGCCGATGCATTTAGCAACGATCCTGCTATCAGCCAGATTGACTGGGGCTACCTTTACCAGGTGAACTACAACAGCCTGGACACTGCCTCCAACCTTCTCCGCTCAAAGTACATCGTAGAAAATAGAATTACCGATTCCCGTCAGTTCTCGCTTACCTCGGTGGCCAGCTGGAATCCAACGCAGGAGATGAAGGTGAACGGCGGAATTGAAATGACCCTTTATAAAGGCCGAAACTACAAACAAATTGACGACCTGCTGGGTGGAAACTACTGGCTCGATATCGACCAGTTTGTTGAGCGCGACTATTTCGATAACGCCAACCTGGCCCAAAACGATTTGGACAACCCCAACCGTATGGTTGCCAAGGGTGATGTTTTTGGGTACGACTATACGGCCAATGTAAATAATGGAAACCTTTGGGCTGTGGCCAACTACACCCTGAACCGTTTCGAGTACTACCTTGGCGGTAGCTACACCTACACCGAGTTCTGGCGTACGGGGGATATGCGCAATGGCCGATTCCCCTCTAACTCAAAGGGCGATTCTCCCAAGCAACAGTTTAACGATTTTGGGGTAAAGGGTGGCGCAACCTGGAAAATTTCAGGCCGTCATTACCTTGATGCCAACATGGCTTACCTTACCCGTGCCCCATTTTTCAGAAATTCCTACATCTCTCCGCGCACATCAAACTTTGTAATACCAGGATTAGGCAGCGAGAAGATTGCCAGCGGCGATATCAACTATAACTTGCGAACACCCTACATTAAAGCTAGAATAACCGCCTACTACACCCGTTTCTATGACCAAACGGAGCTTAAATCGTTTTACGACGACTACTACCGCACCTTCATTAACTACACCATGCGGAACATTGACAAGGAGCATAAGGGTTTTGAAATTGGGGCTGAAATTAAAGCATCGCCTACCCTTACTGTAAGCACTGCAGCAGCGCTGGGTTCATACCAGTACAAATCAAGACCCCTTGCCACCATTACACAGGACAACCTGGGTTCGGTGCTGGCCGTTGACCAGGTGGTGTATATCAAAAACTTTTTTGTCCCCAACACCCCACAAACGGCTGCCATGGTAGGCTTAAGGTATGCTTCGCCAAAATACTGGTTCTTGGGAGCAACCTTTAGCTACTTCGATGATATCTACATTGATTTTGCTCCGGGTAAACGTACAGCCGAAGCCCTGGTTGGCCTTGAGCCCAACGACCCCCGTCGTTACGACCTTACCCATCAGGAAAGCGTTTCGTCGGCCTACCTGCTTGATGCCAACATTGGAAAATCGTGGAGGATTAAGAATTACTACATTAACCTGAACTTTCAGGTGGCAAATATCCTCGACAACACCGACTTTAAAACAGGAGGATTCGAACAGGCGCGCTACTCCATTGCCGAGCAAACATCCGATAAATTTCCTCCTAAATACTTCTACGCCTACGGTCGCACATACTACCTGATTTTTGGCTTTAGATTTTAACTCAACTTGTATAATAATTATGATGAGAACAATGAAATTGACTAAATACTTTGCAGCAACGGTAGTCCTGATTGCCATGGTAACGCTATCGCTGCCCGGTTGTGTTGACTTCTCCTTCGACGATCCCCAGCCCAGCATTGATTCAACCTCCATGTCGGCCAACACCACCATTGCCGAGCTTAAATCGGTTTATCCTGGCTCTCTTTTCCAGCTCTCCGACACCACCTTCTACCTTCGCGATTCTATAATCATCGAGGGAACGGTGATTTCGGATGACAAGGAGGGTAACTTCTACAAGAGCATTTTTATTGAGGATAGTACGGGTGGAATTGAGGTTAAGCTCAATAAAACAACCCTGTATAACGACTACAAGCGCGGTCAAAAAGTTGTGGTGCTCTGCAACGACCTGTACCTGGGTGACTACGGTGGTCAAATTCAGCTAGGCTCAACCTACAAAAACAATGGGGTAGTAGAAATAAGCGGTCTGGAGGGCGATCCTATTATCCGCGAGCATGTTTTTAAAAAGGGGAAAACCATACAGGAGCGTATCCCTACCGTTTTATCCGTTACCCAGCTCAACCCCACCTACATAGGGATGCTGGTTAAGTTCGAAAATGTTCAAATTCGTGATACCATTTCTCCCATTACAAGGGAAATATACACCTATGCCGACAACGTGAACAAGGTAACCGTTAACCACAGCATTCATCAGTGTGGGCAGGCATTTGACAAACTTGTGCTACGAACCAGCGGCTATGCCCGTTTTGCATCCAAACCTATTCAAACCAAAAATGGCTCTATTACAGGAGTTCTTACCTACTATAACGGAACATACCAACTTTTGATTAGGGATACGAACGATGTGGATTTTACAAGTAATAGATGCAGTAACAAATAGAGGAGGAACTAACGATGATTAAAAAAATACTGGCAATTCTGGTGCCCATCGCCATGGTAGGGTTAATTGCACTACAAAATGGCTGTGTAAAGGAGGATTTCGATACCGTTCCTCCATTACGCAAGGCAATTTCGTGGAAGGGAACTGCTACGATAGCTGATGTGAAGGGCTTTTTCAACGGGCCGAACAATCCTTCCCGAACAGCTGGACTGATTAAGAAGCTAGTACCAGCCAGCTACTGGGAACAGCTTGCTGCCAATGGTGTAGGCGATTCCTCCATCATTATTGAAGGGCTGGTTATTTCGTGCGATTCGGCAGCCAACTTTTACGAAACGGTTACCATCATGGACTCAACCGGTGGAATTGATTTTAAAATCAATGCCAGCGACCTGTACCTCACCTACGGATTTAAACCGGGAAAGCGGGTGCTGGTTAAGCTGAACGATTTAGCCATTGATAGCTACCATGGGGTTTACCAGATAGGATTACCCTACACCGATGCAGGCACACTTAAGGTTACCGGCGTTGACCCCAGTATGGTGGCAGCCTGCACCCAAATGTCTGGTGAGCAAGCTAACCTTACTCCCTTGTCGGTGGACATTGGCACTATTACAGCCGGCTATGTTCAAAAGCTAATCGTTATTGATAGCGTTCAGTTTTGGAATCCTGAGGCTACATACAGCTTGCCGGGTGTTAATACCAACCGCACCCTGGTAGATACGAAAGGAAATCAAATTGTTTTGCGTAATAGCGGCTACTCCAAATTTGTAAACGACAAGGTTCCATCCGGGAGTGGATATATTGTTGGGGTGCTGGGAATATACGATGGCACCTACCAGCTTACCATTCGCGACCCGCGCGACATCCAGTTCAACAATCCCCGCTTTGGCTCTCAACCACCTGCCAAAAATGCCACCATTGCTGATTTAAAGGCCGCTTGCACCTCAAACCTGGTGAAAATTACACAGGATTTAGTGGTTGAGGCGGTTGTACTAGCCAACGACAAATCCGGGAATATTTACAAAAGTCTGTTCATTGAGGACGAAACGGGAGCAATAGAGTTTAAGATAGACGTGAACGACCTATTTATTGATTTTCCGGTTGGAACAAAAATTGCCATTTCCTGTAAGGATATGTACGTAGGTAAGTATGGCGGTGTGGTGCAGCTGGGCGGCGTTTACAACAATGCCATTGGCAGGATTTCCGCCAACGAGTTTTACCAGAAAGTCTTTGTGGTTGGTTCAGGATTTGAAGTAACCCCAATTCCTGTGAGCATCAACGAGCTAACAGCCGACCTGGTAGGCAAATTAGTTACCATATCTGATGTTCAGTATATAGATTCCGAGTTGGGCAAAACATACGCCGAGTCGAGTATCACCAATCGTCATGTGGAGGACGCTTTGGGGAGAACCGCTATTGTGAGAACAAGTAACTATGCTGATTTTGCAGGTATTATCCTTCCAAGCAAAAGGGGGAGTATAACCGCCGTGCTGAGCAAGTACTACAACGACTACCAGCTTTACATTCGTGACCTTTCCGACGTTTGGATGACCCAACCACGTCGGGTTAAAAACTACATTCTTAAACAGGACTTTAGCTCTGCAACCGCAAACAGTCCAATTAGCGTTGGTGGATGGCAATCCATTGCGGAGGTTGGAACACGCAGATGGATGGCCAAGGTTTACTCGGGCAACACCTATGCCGAAATGAATCCATACCAGTCGGGCGAAGCCAGTAATATCGGATGGCTGATTTCCCCTGCTATTCCTGTTGCTTCGGGCGTAACAACCTATCTTACCTTCAACACCCAATTTGCCTACTGGGCCAACTCCACGCTCGAGGTATTTGTGTCGGAAAATTACGATGGAGCTAACCCTGCCTCGGCAACATGGACAAAACTTTCCAATGCTCACATCGTAACGCAGAGCGAAGGGCAAAATACATGGGTAAGCTCCGGCCTGGTTGATATTTCGGAGTTTCCCGGAACTATTTATCTCGGGTTCAAGTACTCTGGAGGAGGTTCTATTGGCCAAACCACCGCCTTTAGGGTTGATGACGTTAATGTTTTTACACAGCAGTAAAATTATTTAGCTGTTACTTTGGTACTCGAAGGCCAACCGGATTATCGGTTGGCCTTTACTTTAACCCACAAATTCTAAGATAAAGTATAAAGTGGTTTCAAGACTTGTCC